>Ga0209579_10000050_pt1 | contig 261938 bp, 210 predicted proteins | sample Coa_R1_2_FD_187152 | JGI IMG/M metagenome (GOLD analysis project Ga0209579, IMG submission 187152) | Surface soil microbial communities from Centralia Pennsylvania, which are recovering from an underground coalmine fire - Coalmine... | ecosystem: Environmental > Terrestrial > Soil >... | reverse complement strand
TCGCTTGTATGGTTCGAACGCATTCTCAGAAGTTCCTTCCCTAGCCGATGACTTCCTTGTCTGAGACGAGTTGACGGAAATATTGAAATCGCACCTGCAATTGGCCGTCGGCAACCGACGTTTCCAGAGTATCCATGCCCCGCAGCGAGGGTCCGCTGACACGACTTCCATCTGGGGAGAAGGTAGCGCCATGGCACGGGCAAACAAACTGACGCTTTTCTCTGTTCCACGGAACCGTGCAACCAAGGTGAGGACAAACGGATGTGAGCACACAAAGTTTGCCCTGACTGTCTTTGGCTACATAGACCGCTTTTTCGGAGATCGCTTTGCGCCAGCCATCGACTTGCTCAATCTGAATGGTGCGCATGATGGGCTCGGTCAGGGAAGAGAACTCTTGCAGTTCTCCGACGGGCGAATTCTTGAGTTCCGTCGTGCGACGGAGCAGCGGGAAAAGCGCGAATCGGAGCAGCGGCACCGACAGCAACGTACCTACAAACAACGAGCCGACTCCAAGCAGTGCGCCGAGAAACGAACGTCTGCTTTCGACAGATAGTCCCGGGCTTGGGCTGGCCTTGCCCTCTTGTAACTGCCTAGCGTCCTCAACCATGCACTTCCGCCTCCAACAACCGTGACTCTACAATTTGCTTACTTTTGTTTCGGCAGCTCCCGGAGGAACGCCACCAATTTTGTGAGATCGTCAGCTTTGATCTTCGCTCCGAAAGCCGGCATCTTGCCTCGGCCCTTGGCGATCACTTCCGCCAGTTCCGCGTCAGTTTGCTTTTGAACCTCGTCAGAGCGCAAATCCTTCGCATGGAATGCCTTGCCGGTCGCGCTGTCTCCACTGCCATTGGCCGAGTGGCACAGCACGCAGTTGGCTTTGAAAAACTTGGCGGGATCGGATTGCGCTTGAGTTGCGGTTGGCAAAGCCAGGCAGCACACGATGCCTGCTGAAATAAGGCACACAAATCGCTCTTGCATGTTATCTCCTAAGTTGGAACAGGTGTTCGCAAGGATCACTTAGTTGACCCACAGACTCGCTACCTGCCCAGTTTTCAGATCGTTTAAGCGCGAAGTCTAGTCCGTGGAGCCTCAAAAGACAAATCGAGCGAGTAGGTAAACCGTGTTATTCGCTGCCGCATCCCGTCCCGAGCCGTCGTAGTTCAATCGGGCACCGTTGAAGCGAAGGTACCCGGTGTATTGCACCGCCAGGTCGACGTTCTGGGTAGGCCAGTACGACAAGTTCAACGTGTAGCCATTACTTTGAGGAGACCCGTTCGCGCTTCCTCCAACTGCAGCCGGCGGGAAGAGCAATGGGTCGGTGGTTCCCGTGATGTTGAAAACTCCCGCCGTCCCTGACACTCGCGTGCCAAAGTGATATTCGATATTCGCCTGGGCCGTGTTCAAGTGATGCGCAGTCTGAGTTGCTCCGCCTGCGGCAAATGTCGCTGACAGATTCGAGTTCTCCCGGATAAACGTTCCTCGGAACGAGACCACGTCGTTCTTGAACCGTGGAATGGTGCGCTCGTATTCGAGGTCCGCGGCCCAATCGGTATAACCGTCTTCCAGACCGCTCACCGCATTCGGAGTGCTCTTCAAGTGCATGCCGTATGTGCCGATTTCCAGATAGTTGTTTTTGGTGGAGGTCTGATAAGCGGCCCGCCAATAGGGCGCAACTCCTCGGATGTTATAGGTGAAACCAGCGCCGGAATTGGGTTGAGCCCCACCGATATGTTCTGACCGATACATGGTCGCAGCCAAATACCAATGGTCGTCAAACATGAAGTATCCGCCCCCTCCCGCCACATCTTGAGCCAGCGATCCGTTGATCAGCGCCGCCGCGGATGGTCCGGGAGCGACATTACTGCCGACGTAGGGGTAACCCCACGCGGGCGTGGTATTCCAGAGGTCTTCCACGCCGGGATTGTTGTTCAGTGTGAGCCCGTAGGTGAAAGGCCTGCTAAATAACTTGTGATCGTGATTGGCATAGCGGATGTCGGTGTTGTCCCAGGAAAAGTGATCGCCCTGACTGTCGTAAGTGACCTGTACGAAGCTGCCGATGTGGCTCGTCCAGGCGCCAGCGAGAAACAGCGATACGTCCTGAGGAAATTGGAAATTGCCGTTCTGCGTGCCCGGTTGCGGCGACTTGGTCGTCGTTAGAGACGTGTCGAAGACGATCGAAAGAGGAAATGCCTCCAGCAGTTGCAACGCGGCATTGTGGTCTTTCTTGTCGTCGGTCACCTGGGCTTTCGTGGTGAAGGTGTAGCCCTCCAGCTTGAAGGTCCTGCCGAACGGAGTCAACTCGGGCGGGGCGTAGTGACAGGAGGCGCAAGGGAGCCCGGTTTGCCGGGAATAACTGGGCACGGCGTGCGCGCTGGGTACGCTGAGAACAATCAGCGACATCATCAAAAAGAGCTTCTTGTTGAACGCTAGCTGAGGAGTATTGGCTCCCGACGCGGGCTTGAAGGCAGACTGTTCACTTCGCATGCCTAACTTATAGTTAGCGATCCATGTCGACTCCGTGACGGGTGTCACAGGTACCCGTGTGCCCGGTCACAGCCAAACAGAGCGTTCAGTCGGATCGGCATCACGGGATAGACGCGGCCTGAAACCTACATGGGTCACTGGGAAGTGTGACGGCCTGTCATTACAAAGGGTCGGACTCAGCATTCTGCCGGAGATCTAAGATTTTGGCGGTGGGTGGGCTTCTGAGATCCGTTACTTGCGGTAGCGCTGAACCAACTGCTGGAAACGTGGGTCCGACCGCAGCGATGAGAAGTAAGGGCTTGAATCGAGCGCGGTAAAGTCGTGGAACCCCAATTCGAAGGTCTTCTGCAGCGTGGCGAGAGCTTTCTCTTTGTCGCCGTGAGCTGCGTAGGCTGCGCTCAAAAAGTAATAATTGATCGCCGACGGCAGAGCACTTTTAGCCAGGGCCGCGATCGCTTGGTCATAGTCGCCCTGCGCCAGATAGGCTTGGCCCAGGCCCATGTACGCCATCGAGCTATTCGGACTTAATTCTTTCTCTTGCTGGAAAGAAGCAATTGCCTCCGCGTAGCGCTTCTGGAGGATGAGAGCGCGGCCAAGATGATAGTACGCGGGAGGAAACGACGGTTGCAGGCGCAAAGACTCCCGTGCGGCCTTCTCAGCCCCAACCGGATCCGGCGGCTGCTTGTAACCGAGCGCCCACGAGAGCTGGTCCCATGCATGGCTGCTGTTTGGGTTCAGCCCGGTAGCAGTCCGAAACTCATTGGCTGCGTTGTCATATTCGTACTTGCTCATCAAGACTGATCCGAGGGCCACATGAACCTCAGGCAATCGGGGATCGACGGCCAGCGCGCGCTGCGCATATTCCTCGGCATGCTGCAGGTGCGCTGGCGTTGAGTCAAGATTGCGATAGATCTGCACTTCTACCCACGCCAGCCCGGCAAGAGCAAGAGCATAATTCGGGTCCGACTTAAGAGACTCCTCAAAGGCCCGGCGAGCCGCCTCAATCTTTTCCGGTTGATCGGGATACTGGACCAGTGCTTGACCACGCAAGTACGCGTCGTAGGCTTGCACGTTTCCCGTATAGCGATGGTGAATGGCCTCCTCTTCCTTCGGGCTGAGCTTCAGGTTGAGCGACTGCGCGATCTTCAACGCCGTTTGCTCCTGCAGCGAAAAAACGTCTTTCATTTCTCCCGTGAAATCGTCAGCCCACACCTGAAATCCGGAGGTTGAGTCGATCAGCTGCACATTGATCCGCACCTGATCGCCCGCCTTGCGCACACTCCCTTCGAGCAGGTAGCGGACACCGAAGGTTTTGCCGAGTTCGGCGGCACTCTTGTCAGCGGTTTTTACCGCCATGACCGAGGAATGCGACACCACATCGATGCCCTCGATTTTCGCGAGCTTGGTTGTGATCTCATCGGTCATTCCGTCGGAGAAGTAAGTGCTGTCGGGCTCGGCACTCAGGTTTTGCAGGGGAAGGACGGCAACTGAGGGCTTCTTGGCCAAAGCCGCGGATTGCCCCGGCGAATGTTTCAGATACCACGTAACGCCCGCAAGCGCGACCAGCAAGACTAGCCCTGCTGCAGCCGCAACGATTCCACGCTTTGATTGCCGACGCACCGGAGACTGCGCATTGACCGAGGATATTCGTCCAGAGTCTGACGTTCGCTGAAGACGCTTGAGGTCCGCACGCAGTTCGGATGCGGACTGATAGCGCAGGTCGCGGTCTTTTTCCAGCGATTTTTCGAGGATGTGCTCAAACGCCGCTGGCAGCGCCGGGTTCAGCCGCAGGGCCGAAGCAGGCGTCCGGTTGAGGATGCCGTCAAAGATTACTCCCGTGCTCTCGCCAGCAAAAGGCAGTGCACCCGTTGCCATTTCGAATAAGACGACTCCGAACGAAAACAGGTCCGTGCGTGCGTCCAGTTCCTTGGCTCTCACCTGTTCCGGTGACATGTATGCGACCGTCCCGAGGGTGGAGCCGGGGCTGGTGAGATGTTGTTCACTGGGGCTGAGAGAGGGACCGATTGCGGTCATCGTGTTCGCGGAGGCGACCGGGTTCGACGAACTTCCGGTTTGTGCTACCTTCGCCAATCCGAAATCGAGGATCTTGGCGTGCCCGCGTTCGGTTACAAAAATATTGGCGGGCTTGATGTCGCGGTGAACAATGCCCTTGGAATGCGCAGCGTCGAGGCCGTCGGAGATCTCGATTGCCAGGGAAAGGATTTTTTCGTTCTCTAACGGCTTGCCGGAGATGAGGTGTTTCAGGGTCACACCATCCAGAAATTCCATGGCAATGAACGACTGCTCGCCGTGTCTGCCAATTTCATAGATGGTGCAAATATTGGGATGGTTGAGAGCGGACGCTGCTCGCGCCTCGCGACGAAAACGCTCCAGGGCTTGCGGATCCTGCGACAGTTCGTCAGGCAAGAATTTCAGAGCGACGAAGCGGCCAAGTTCGGTGTCCTCGGCCTTGTAGACCAAGCCCATGCCGCCGGCGCCGAGTTTTTCTACGATGCGGTAATGCGAAATCGTTTCGCCAATCATTCGGAGACGAATGGTTTTCGGGGTCGCCTCATATTACGGATGCGTGTGAGAACAGTCAACGAAGAGCGGGGGATGGCTTCGGCGTTTGCGGTGGGACGATGCTGAGTTCGGTAGGGGCTAGCGGGCTTCGCTCGACGTGGACGGGCGGGGCGTCCGCGTCCCTCAATGAAGAACACACGTTCACAAATAGAGAGTCCCGAGGTGATGTTGAACTCATTCGTCTCGGCCAGTAGCTCGCGTTAGACCCTTGCTGACCTTATTCTTACAACTCCCTTGCGGGTGCATTGTAAGCCGATCTTGCTCGGGCTCCGGGCTCACCGCCAACCGGATAAACCAGCTCAACGCCTCGGGACTCTATCCTGCCTTTGTCAGTGGCTCCTGTTCTTCTCGACCAGCGCTTAGCTATAGACCCTTGCTCGCCCTCCCAAACTCACCTCGCGGTTGTCTGGGTGACTACGCTTGAGCCCCGGACGCTGCACCAACCGGAAAAACTTCAGAACGTGTCAAAGAACGATTATGGTTTTAACATAGCCATTTTTTACGTCAATGAAATTAACGCGCCTATAACTTCTTATTCATCAATGGAGTGCAGCCCGTGCACAGGCCGGTGACACAGGAATTGTGCAATCGGCCTTCCGGGCGTGAGGAATCGCCAATATCCATGCGGTTTTTCGCGGGTCCCATGCAGAGCAATTTTGATCGTCACATTGGAATGTGATTGTGCAAATCAGAGTGCCAGCCGCTTGGATACTGTTCTTTTCGCGGGTTAACCGGGTCGCGAGACCAGCAAATCTTCTACAATGCTGATCTCTTTATCGTTATCTTTACATGGAGGCGTTTGCTTGAACCGAAGTGTGCGTGCCGCTGCAACCCTTTGCTGTCTGACAGTCTTCTGCTGGGTACGGATTTCGCCGGCGCAGACACCGCCGGCGCAGACCCCTGAGGAGAAGACTGCGAAATATATGGAATCGGTGCGGCATCAGCCCGGGCTGCTGCTGGCGTTTCTCCGGGAGATGCCTAAGGGCGGCGACCTGCATGTCCACCTGAGCGGCGCGATTTATGCGGAGAGCTTCATCGACTGGGCGTCGGAGAATGCGCTGTGTGTTGACCGAACGACGTCGAAGCTGATCCGTGCGGCGTGCGACAGCTGCGAGCCTTATCAGAACAAACCGTCGGTGCGCTGCGCTTACCAGGACCATATTCTTTACGACCAGTTGATTGATGCCTGGTCGATGCGCAACTGGCACCGCGAAGAGGAATCGGGGCACGATCACTTTTTTGCGACGTTCGACAAATTTGGTCCGGCGATGGATAACCACACCGGCGACGCTTTCGCCGAGGTCGCGTCGCGGGCGGCGGAAGACCATCTGCAATATGTCGAAGTGATGCACACCGCGGACGGAAGCTTGTCGCGCGATCTAGGGAAGCGGATTGGGTGGGACGACGACTTCGCTAAATTGCGCGACCAGATGCTCGCCGGGGGGATGGCGGATGTGGTGGCGTCGACCCGGAGCAAGCTCAACGCTGATGAGGCGCGACAGAAAGAGTTGCTGCGCTGCGCGACCGCCGAGGCGAAACCGGGATGCGAAGTGAAGATTCGTTACTTGTATCAGGTGCTTCGCGGATTTCCGCGGGAACAGGTGTTTGCGCAGATTCTGCTCGGCTTTGAGCTGGCGAAGGTAGATCGGCGCTTTGTCGGATTCAATCTCGTGATGCCGGAAGATTATTACGTTCCGATGCATGACTTCGATCTGCACATGAAGATCATCGAGGCGCTGCACAAGTTTTATCCGACGACCCATGTGTCGCTGCACGCAGATGAGTTGGCGATGGGGCTGGTGCCCCCGGAGGGTTTGCACTTTCATATTCGCGAATCGATTGAACGCGCTGGGGCAGAACGCATTGGACACGGCGTCGCTGTGATGGACGAGGACGATGCCACTGGATTGCTGCGCGAGATGGCGAAGAAAAAAGTGTTGGTCGAAATATGCCTGACGTCGAACGATGTGATTCTCGGCGTGAGCGGCGACCAGCATCCGTTGCCGATCTACATGAAGTATGGAGTGCCGGTGACGCTGGCCACCGACGACGAAGGCGTTTCGCGCAGCGATATTACGCATGAATATCTGCGCGCGGTCGAAACTTACGGCTTGTCCTATGCGGAGCTCAAACAGATGGCGCGCGCGAGCCTGGAACATAGTTTCTTGCCAGGCGAGAGCCTTTGGGGACACACGTCAGGCGAGGGAAACGTCGTGCAGTGCGTTAACTCGCTGAAGACATCTGACAAACCCACCCGAGCCTGTGAGCCCCTGATCGCTCAGGGCGAACGGTCAAACATGCAGTGGCAGCTCGAAAAGGCGTTGGCTGAGTTTGAGAAGAAGTTCTGAGGACTTTTCGAACTTTCTAGGGCTTGTCATCCCTCGCTTCGCTCGGGATGACAAGACGTTATTATGATGACGCTTCATTCTAAACTCTGACAAATGAGTCCCGACCTCTTTACTCGCGCCGAATCCGCCGCTACTTTCATTCTTTCGCAAACGAAACTGCGTCCACAGATCGGGCTCGTGCTGGGCTCGGGCCTGGGATCGTTTGCCGATGATCTCACCGATCCAGTGCGCATTCCTTACGGCGATATTCCTGGATTCCCGCGCTCGACCGCGGTGGGTCACGCCGGACAACTCGTGATCGGGAAGTCCGGCGACGTTCCTGTCGCCGTGATGCAGGGGCGGGTACATCTTTATGAAGGCTATTCAGCTGCCGAGGTCGCGTTTCCTACACGGGTGCTGGGGCGGGCGGGCGTCCGCGGTCTGATTCTTACAAACGCAGCGGGCGGCATTAACGTCGAGTATGGACAGGGTGCGCTCGTGATCCTGCGCGATCACATTAATCTGCAGGGGCAGAATCCGCTGACGGGGGCGAATGACGAACGCTTTGGGCCGCGCTTTCCTGACATGACATACGCGTATACGAAGCGCTATCGCGAGATTGCGCTCGAGGAGGCGAAGAAGCTTTCCATTCCTCCGTGGGAGGGCGTCTACGCCGCTCTGGCGGGACCCAGTTACGAGACTCCGGCGGAGATTCGTTACCTGCGCGCGATTGGCGCGGATCTCGTCGGGATGTCGACCGTTCCCGAGGCGATTGCGGCGCGCCATATGGGGATGAACGTTCTGGCGATTTCATGCGTAACAAATATGGCGGCGGGGATTCTGGATCGCGCGCTGGTGCATGAAGAGGTGCTTGAAGTCGGACGGCGCGTGATGGGGCAGTTCGTGGCGCTACTGCGGGCGGTCCTACCTCGGATCGCGCAGGAGTTGCATGAGGCGGGCTAACGTGAGCGGTGAGGGAGGGGTTCAAATGAAACCGGTCTGTTTGATAATTCTTCTGATTTCATGTGTTCTTCAAGTTTCAGCTGAGCCGCTCGTAAAACACAAAGTCGGTCCGAGTTATCCACGGCTCGCTTGGCAAGCTGGGATTCAAGGTACTGTCACCGTCGAAATCGAGCTCGATACCGACGGAAATGTAGTCTCCGCAAAGGCATCCGGAGCGCACGAGATGCTGCAACGTGCTGCCGAGGAGAATATCCGCCTTTGGACTTTTTCGGAAGTCACGCCGGATCAGCACACGCTGACCTTTACATATGTCTATAGGATTGTGTCGCCCGAGCAAGGGCGCTACAGCACTCGTTTGCCGGTTAAGTTTGATTTGCCACATCGACGGATTGAGATTTCAGTTTATCCAGCTGAGATTAATCCGTAATGTTGCTGCAGTGCTGCCGCGGATCGCGCAGGAAATAAAAAAAACCCGTTATTCGGTCTGCTGAAGAAGCGCTTTTCGCATAGCCAGGAAGCCCGCTCCCATCAGCAGAGTTCCAATCAGCATCCAGTTATCGAGATCCCAGAATGCCAGAAATAGCGAGCATCCGAGGACGACACACACGATCGACCACAAGGGGACGACGCGCGTCCCCCAAAGCGTGAGCGCCTGCAAAGCCAGACCGATCATCGTCAGTTTCGCGAGTGTCGTCGTGACTAGAAAAGCTCCCTGTGGAGTCGTCATCGCGATAAAAGTCGCAGTCGCTCCCGCCAGGTTTGAGGAATCGACCAGACCGAGTCCCCGGTAAAATGCGGTCCACATCCCAAAGACACCTCCCATGTAGATGGACCCGGTGATGGTGATCATCAGGGTGATCGCACTCGCGAGCGGACGCACGCTCCGGCCGAGCAGATAGAGAGCGAAGGCGCACAGCGGAAATACCGGGAGCGCGAGATAGGCGATCATGTGAGGATCGTGCATCAGCGGCCATTGGTTGTGTGCGGCGATGAGTGTGGCAACCGTTTTCTCCGGCGCGCGCTGCACGTAGTGCGTGTGGAAGTGGAAGAAGTCGACCAGGTGCCGGAAGTGCATGATGAAGACAAGAACGAAGACACACGGAAAAACGAGTAATGCGGTCGCGAGTATTTTTCGAACCGGTTCAGCGCGTTCTGTAGGTGTCATGGCGCTGATGCTATAAAAGCTGAGTGCAGCGGACAACAAAAAAGGCCTAAGGATGGCACTTATCAAACATAAATCTGTAAGTGTCTCGCATGTTCACGGCGACCGCGCAAAAAAAGACGAGCGCGTCATACGCAGCCGTAAGCAAATCGATGCGGCTTTCGTCGAACTACTGCATCGGCGCGCTTACGGCAACATACGGGTGAGCGACATTGCGAAAAAGGCTGGCGTTGGGCGCGCGACCTTCTACGCGCACTATCCTTCAAAAGACCATCTGCTGCGCTCGCAGTTCGATCGGTTTGTCGCGCCCATGTTGGCGATCAGGCGTAACCAGGATTGTCCTAACGACGATTGGCCTAACGAAGATTGCCCGTTAGACGCCACCGCATTTTTTACTCACATCCAGATGACGCCGCGGTTTTTCAGGGCTTTAATCGGTGGGCCCGATACGGGCACTGGTCCCAGAGTATTGCAGGATTGTTTCGAGGAGCGCGTAAGGCAGGCGCTCGATGCGCCAGACGATTCTCGGAGCAGCAGAGCGGAAGACCCAGCGCTCGCCACGGAACAGGCGATCGTTACGCGGGTGGTGGCGTCATCGTTGCTCGCGGTTGTTGAAGGCTGGATGGAAAGCAACCTGAGCGGGTCGCCGCAAGAAGTGCAAGCGATTTTCAGCAAACTTGTAGGCGGAGGTCTCAAAACCTTGAGGGCCGCGCATCCCTAAAGCCCCGTTTCAGTGTCCCTTCCGCGGTACGAAAACCGATTGCGGCGGATCGATCTTATACACCGTCGCAAAGTTCCCCTGATTGACCGCGAAGCTGGCGCGTCCACGGGAATCGATGTACAACAGTGGTTGTTTCAGCGGCACGTCGCTGAAGGTGTTGACGAAGGGCATCTCTTGTTCGCGTCCTGCGATCGTCACCTTCAATTTGTCGCCGTGTTTGTAGCCTAGCTTCAGAAAATCTTCGTCACTGATGTTGGTGACCAGATTGCCGAAGGGTCCATCCAGGGCGATCACTTCTCCGGTCAGTCCTTTCTCGTCGACGGTGGCGGGCTTCAGATCGAGACGAATCAGTTTCGGGACCACGGGACCGACTTGAGTCCAGTCGTCGCCGCGCGCGACGTGCGCGCCTACGGGCGAGAAGATATCGCGGCCGTGAAAGGTGGAGGAAATTTTCGAGCCGACCATCCAGTCGGGGTTCGTAATCTCGCGAATGCTTTCCACGCCGTCGCGATCTTCGACCAGAGTCATCAGGCCGTTGTCGGGGAGGACGAAGAATTGTCCGCGCTTGGTTTTCACGACGACGGCTTTGCGCGTGCTCCCCACGCCGGGATCGATTACGACCACGAAGACCGTTCCGGCGGGGAAGTAGGGCGATGCGCCATAGAGATAGAGGGCTCCGTCACGAATGGAGTACGGAGTGACCTGGTGGGTAAGATCGACGATGCGCAGGTTGGGCGTGATGCCGTACATGACTCCTTTGCAAAGAGCGACGGAATCGTCGATCACGCCGAAATCCGTCATGAATACCACCGTCGGCGGCTGCCCGGCCGGTTGCTGCGCCAGAAGCGGGATGGCGATCACCGATAGGAAAACCGATAAGAAGATCACCGATAGCAAGGTGAGAGGTGAAAAAGACTTTCGGGGCAAAATTCGTGCCGGGGTGCATGTCATGGGATCCGTCGTCGACCTCGCGGGAAAGAGTATTATTCTACGGTCAACGACGCGTCAGCGGGGAGAGAATTTAACCGCCAAGGTTGCTGCAGATCGCTAAGGATTCGCAGTCTTTGAGACGGGGTCTGGCATCTATAATCGGGACCGAAAAATTCATTGCGATAAATCAAACAGGAGAAAGTCAGCATGTCCAACATTCCCGAAAAGTATCTCGATCTTTTCCAGAAGCCCGCATTCGCCAGTCTGGGCACGATTATGCCGGATGGACGGCCGCAGGTGACACCGGTGTGGTGCGACTTTGATGGCCAGCATGTGATTTTCAATTCGGCCCGCGGACGGCAGAAGGATCGCAACGTGCGCCGCGATCCCCATGTGGCGCTGGCAATTATCGACCCCGATAATCCCTACCGTTATCTGGAGATTCGGGGCACAGTGGTCGAAATCACTGAAGACGGCGCCGACCACCACATCGACAAGATGGCGAAAAAATACATGGGGGTCGATAAGTATCCATACGCCAAGCCTGGGGAAGTGCGTGTGATCTACAAGATCCGGCCCGAGCACACAAATGTTATGGGCTGATAACGTTTTCCCGAGCTACGAGTCCAACTCAACCAGGGAACTTCGGAAGGGTGTCTTCCGTATTAGAAGACACCAGCGGTCGGGGAGGGGTCTATGGGAGTTGGGAAGAGCAACGGGGAAGCTTCGCACGCGGATGGTCTCCATGCAATGGATCTGCAAACCAACAGTGTTTCCGCGCAGCAGGTGGTGAAAGCGGCGCATGAAGAGCTCCTCCAGTTGATGCGGCAGCGGGCCGAGGTGATGAAGCGCATCGGTACCGTGAAACAGACGATTGCCGGGTTGGCTAATCTTTTTGGCGACGAAGTGCTGGGCGATGATTTGCTGGAATTGATTGACCGCAAGCCCAACGGCCGCCAGCCGGGGTTCACCAAAGCCTGCCGGCGCGTTTTGATGGAAGTGCGACGCCCGCTCGGAGCGCGTGAGATTTGCGGAGAATTGGAGCGGTACGCTCCGGCGATTCTGGCGCGGCACAAGGACCCGCTTGCCTCAGTGACGACCGTGCTGAATCGGTTGGTGGATTATGGCGAGGCGCGCAGTTTGAGCAATGACCGCGGACGGCGGGTTTGGGAGTGGATTAGTGAGGGTGAGGCCGAGATTCCGGCGAGAAGGACGGCGTAACCCCGGCTGCTGAAACCGCAGTCAATTTACTGCGATCACGGCGCGCATGAAGCCGCGCGGCCTCACATCATGCCCTTCAAATCGTAAGTGTCTTCTGCCGGCGCATCTCTACGCGGGCAGCAATCTTCCTTTTTCCAGATGCCTCGTGACGTGGGCGTAGCTGGCGGCATGAGGGTCGTGGGTTACCATCACGATCGTTTTGTGGAAGCTTTCATTTAACCTTTTCAAAATTTCCAGAATATCTGTGGCCGAATTGCTGTCGAGGTCGCCGGTTGGTTCGTCGGCTAAGATCAGCGTCGGATCGCTGACGATGGCTCGGGCGATCGCGACGCGCTGTTCCTGTCCGCCGGAGAGTTGCTTCGGCAGGTGGTGGACGCGTTCTTCGAGTCCCACCAGTTTGAGCGCGGTCATGACGTGATCGCGGCGTTGTTGCGGCGTCATCTTGGTCAAGAGCAGCGGCAGCTCCACGTTTTCAAATGCGGTGAGAACCGGGATCAAGTTGAACGTCTGGAATACGTAGCCGACGTGTGTGTTGCGCCAGGTGGCGGACTGTCCGTCATTCAGGCGGAAAATATTTTCGTTCATCACCAGCAGTTCGCCAGACGTGGGGCGATCGATGGCGGCGATCATATTCAGCAGAGTCGTCTTGCCCGATCCGGAGGGTCCCATCAGCGCCAGAAATTCGCCGGCGGCAATGTCGATCGAGACATTGTCGAGCGCGGTGACCTGGAAAGCATCGCGCTTGAAAATCTTGCTCACGCCTTTGGCTTGCACGACTTTGCTGCCAACAGCGGGTTGCGTCGGTGACTGCGTCGAAGCTGGAATTGCGTTCATGATTATGATTGCCCCTTAATGCGAATCTTTTGCCCGTCCTGTAGATCTGCGGGCCCTGCCGTAATCAAGTTTTCGCCGCCGACTAGCGAGTCCACGAGATAACCCCCAGAACGCTGGCCTTGCACGTGAACATCGCGGCGGAGAGCCTTGCCATTGAAGGCGAGCAGCACAAACTTCTTGCCATCCTTGTCGCGCAGCGCGGTGGTGGGAACAAAAACGTAATTCTGTTTCGCGGTAGCGTTCTTGTCCGTGTTCTCTTTTGCCTTGAACTGCACGCTGGCGTTCATCTCCGGACGCAGATAGGAGTCCGGCTGAAGGATCTGAACTTTGACCTGCACCGTTGCCTTCTGCCGATTCGCTTCCGGCGACATTTCGGCGATCTCTCCTTTGTAGGAGCGGTCTTTGAAGGCGTCGAGTGTGACCATGCCTTCCTGCTTGGGAGAGAGTTTGGCGAAGTCGTCTTGCGCGATGTCGAGCTCGACCTGAATGTCGTTGAGATCGGCGAGAGCGACCACCGATCCGCGCGGACCACCCTCGGCGCCGCTGGCAAATTGCGCGGTGACCAACTCGCCTTTTTCGGCAGTACGATCGAGAATCGTGCCGGATACAGGGGCGCGAATCACCGTGGCATCGAGTTGAGACTTCGCGTAGGCCATGGAGCCTTCAGCCTGCAGCAGGTCGCCCTTGGCGCGCGCGATTTCTTCGGCACGAGGGCCCAGTTGCATCAGCTTTGACGACTGCTCGAGCGAATTCATGCGCTGCTGCGAACTTTCGTATTTCGCAATGGCGTCGTCGAGATTTTGTTTGGAGGCAACGCCCCCGGCAAACAGTTCGCGGGTGCGGTCGAGATTGATTTTGTCGTTGATGGCGGTAGCGCGCGCTTCGGAGAGATTGTGATCCGCTTGTTTGATTTCTTCCGGACGCGATCCGTTCTGCGCTTCGAGCAAGCGGGCTTTGTAGCTTTCGACGGCGCCGCGGGCCTGTTCGTATTGTGCGCGGTATTCTTCGTCTTCAAGGCGAACCAGGACTTGCCCTTCTTTTACTTTGTCGCCTTTTTCGACGCCGATCCAGGCCACGCGTCCGGTCACTTTTGAATTCACGCTGATTTTGTGATGGGCGACGATGTATCCGCTGGCCGAGAGGACAGTGCTGCCGGCAACATCGCTGCCTTCGGCGGCGGCGCGGGCGACTTCCACCTCGGGAGTATCTCCCGCGAATGCGCGGTATGCCAGGGCGACGATGCCGAGTAGTACGACCGCTGCAATTCCGCCCAGGATGATGCGGCGCGACCAGGCGGGAGGTTCTCCGCCGCCCTCGCGCAGGGAATGATCGATGCGAAGGCTGCGCAGGTCTTCGTGCCGGCTATCGGTATGTTCGGTTTCCGTTGGCATTTGCTTTTGCTAAAAAGCTGCTCTCAAATCTTACTTCGTGTCACAAAGAATTGTACGAACCTTGCATCCACAAAGTTCTCACTGGGCTCGCATAACCAGGCCCGCATAACTACGCCCGCAGCGAGGTCAGAATATCCTGCCTTGCTGCTTGCCAGGCGGGGGCGAAGCCGCCGAGCAGGCCCATGATTAGGGCGAAACAGACGGCCGTCAGCGCCACCGCCCACGTCAGGTGGAGACTGAAAACGGTTTCGCTGAAAGTCAGGGAGTTGCCGATGCCCGTGCTCATGCCGTTGAAGGGCAGGATCAAGACGATACCTACGACGGCTCCCAGCAAAGAAAGCAGCAACGCTTCGATTACGAACGATGTGAGAATGCTCGGACGAGAAAATCCGATGATGCGCAAGGTTGCGATCTCTTTCGAGCGATAGGCTACGGCCGCATACATCGTATTCATCGCGGCGAAACTGGAGCCGATGGCCATGATGATAGCAACGAAGGTCCCGATAAATTTGATGGCTCCGCCGGAACTGGTTTGTTTTTCGTAGTAATCGGTTTCGAGCGTGCCTTCGAGTTTCAGACGCTGATCGTCGCTGACCCGGTTTTTCAAGGCGTCGGCTGCAATCGGATCAGTCGCCCGCAGATACGCGGACGCGTAGCCTCCCTGGCGGTCGAAATCGACGGCGATCTGGTTTACATCGCCCCAGATCTCAGAATCGTAGGCGGTGCCGCCGTCGTCGAACACGCCGACGACTTTCCACTGGCCCTTGGCGAAGTCGAGCGTGTCGCCGACGTTCGCGCCTGAAAAGCGGTCGTGAATGGAGTGTCCTACGACGACCTCACGCTGTCCGGTGGTGAACCAGCGGCCTTCGGTCAACTTTAATTTTGGCTTTCCGTGAGAATCGGTGTCTTCCAGACGGAGCGTGATGCCGGCGGGCATCAGTCCGCGCACGGAAACATTCACGTCGCCGGTGCCATCCTTGCGCGGAAGGACGACCACGACGACCCATTCGCCGGAGGCGAGCGGCTGTCCGCTGCTGTCTTGCTTAATGCCGGGGAGAGTTTTCAGCGTGGGGAAAAGATTGGCGTCGAATCCTCCCGAGAGTTCCGCCGTAGAGCCCTTGCGCATGACGAGCACGTTCGTGGCGCTGCCGCTCGACTGAAAGGCTTTCTGCAATCCTGCGAGCAGCGCCATGAGGAAGACCGCCGTGGTGACAGTGAGTGCGATGCCGAGGGCGGTCATGATAGTGAGGCCCTTGCGGAGTTTCAGGTTGCGGATGTTATAGCTGATCGGAATCGCCATGATTTACTTTCGTTCGAAACGTCGGACCCATACCCTGATACGAAAATTCTACGCAGCTCATCTTACGAAGCTAGCGTGAGACCAATCTTTCCTTACCCGATGTAGCGCAGACCCTCCACGATATCCAATTTTGCCGCGTGATAGGCAGGCAAAATGGCGCTCAGGAATCCGACCATCCCGGCGATGAAGACGGCCAGCAAAAAAGTCGGGAGCGTCACTTTCATCCCCGTGAGAAACAGGCCCATGCCCGGCGCGTGCGACATGACGAAGACGAGCAAGGGCGCGATCAGGCACCCTAGAATCCCGCCGGTCAGGGCTACAACGACGGCTTCGCCTATATACAACCTCAAAATTGACGGACGGGTAAAGCCAAGCGTCTTCAGGACTGCGACTTCGCGTGTCCGCTCGCGGATCGACATCGCCATCGTGGTCGCAGACACGAGGAGCGTGGCAAAGATGACGGCGAAACAGATGCTCAGAATAAACGCTTTCACGTTGCCGATGCTGTTGATGAAGCTGAGTTGAAATGCCTTTTCACTCTCGGTTTTTGTGGGCTCGGGAGAATTGCGGAACATGTCGTCGACTGTCGCTGCCACTTTTGCGACGTTAGCGGGAGAGTCCACAAGAATATTGAACGTGCCAGCGTGACCTTTGGCAAACGAAACCGCCTCCTCAACATACTTCTGATTAAAGTAGACGGAATTCGTCGCGATCGGTCCGGTGTACATGCCGCGAATCGTGAGTTCCAGATTCACGGGGTAGATGGTTCCCTGGAGCGTGATCCGATCCCCCATTTTCCAGCCGAATTTCTTGGCGAGCTGCTCGTCGACGATGACGCCGGCGCGGTCGCGCTGCCATGCCACCAATTGGTCGTCGGGTATTTTGAAGTCGGTGAATATCTTCATCATTTCGTCGGGGTCGGTGCCGAACTGGGCGAAGAAATTCTCCGGCTTTTGATCTTTATATATGCCGCCAAACCAGTTGTTGGGAGCGACGGCGACCACGCCGGGGATGGCTCGGATCTTCTCCCGATAGAACGCGGGCATCGCCTGGGTGAGGGAGACGCGATGGCGCGTGATCAGGCGCTGGGCCGATTCGGCACTGCCTTTGTCGATATAAAAGGCATTCCAGATCGTGATCATCAGCGTCAGCAACAGAAGCGAAAAGGCGATGCTGAGCACGGTCAGAATGCTGCGGCGCTTGTTGCGAAATGCGCTCTTGGTCACGAAGCGGGTTAGGGTCATGCGACTCCCGAGTGCCGAACAGGATGATGAGAGAAAATACCGACCGGTCGAATCAGCCCCAATGCGTTGTCCATGAGGATAAAGCAGCAGTTGCCATCTGGACAACTGCGAAAGAAATCGATTTTGTACAAGCGGGACCTCGTATCAATTGGCGGCTCCCAATGTTTAGTCTCAACTCTGTACCTGCGTACAAGGTCAAGAGGTTCGACGGGCTGTTATGTCTCCTCGTTTGATCTTCGAGTCCGACCACCCTCTGTATAGACGTCGAAGATCGGGCGGCGAGATCGACACGGCTCCGTACTTTTTCTTACGATTTGCGACGGGGGGAAGTTCCCGAATCTCCCCCAGAGGCGGATCGCCGCCTCCGGACGACCAGCGACTAACGACCAACGACTGCAGGGGTCGTTTCGCTACGTATTTCCCGATCGTTAGGGCTAATTCTCCTAGGTGCGCGAAGCCCTGTTTCGAGTACCTTCGTAACTCTCAGTTGGGCCGCCAGTGGCGGTATTCTAGCTTTGATTCTCCCCTGCTGTACGCCATTCCATATTCAGGAATTACTGCGGCTTGAGGCCGCAAGGACGATTCGCAAATGGCAACGATGTTTGGCCGGTTTGAAGTTCAGAGCGAGCTTTCGAAGTCTGACACCGCCTCGATTTACAAGGCGATGGACACGGAATCCAACCAGGTTGTGGCGCTCAAGACGCAGAGTCTGGAGCCGCTCGGCGACCGCGCGGAAGCGTTTGTGGACATGTTGATTGCCGAGGGCGAAAGCTCGCGCGACCTGGCGGGCCAGAACATTGTGCCGGTCTACGGAGCCGGTGAAATTGACGGGCAGTTCTGCGCGTCGATGGAGTACGTCCAGGGCAATAGCATCGCCACCATGGTGGCGCGCAAGGAAGGTTTTTCGATCTGGGACCTGCTCGACATTACCCGGCAGATTTGTGCTGGTCTTGAACACGCGGCGTCAAAGAATGTGGTTCACCATTCATTGGAACCGGCGAAGATCCTGGTGCAGTGGGACGGATTGGTCAAGATTCTTGGTTACGGCATTTCCTACATGAGCCTGATCGAGGCGGAAAGCGGGAAAGGCCTCGGACGGCTGATGCCTTACTGCTCTCCGGAGCAAATTCGCGGCGAGGCGATTGACGGGCGCTCGAATATTTTCACGTTGGGCACAATTCTGTACGAAATGGTCGTGGGACGGCAGGCGTTCGATGCGGCGGACCCAGTCACCTTGCTCAGCCGGATTGAAAATGAAATGCCGGCGGTTCCGACGTCTGTGAACGCCAAGATTCACCCGGCGGTCAGCGACCTCATTATGAAGTCGCTGGCGAAGGACCCAGCCGCGCGTTACCAGAACACGCGTGAACTGGTCGAAGATCTGGAGAAGTGCAAAGAAACAAGCAAGAAGGCTGCGCCCGCCGTGAAGAAGCCGGTCGCGGCGCCGAACCTGACGGTTGACGCTGCAGCACGCGCCGCGGCTGCCAGCAAGTTTGTGAACCCAGGGGCTGTGGCAGCGGTTACATCCGCGCCCGCGGCCAAGGTTCCGGCGCGGCCCGTGGAGCAGAAACAAGAACAGAAAATAGAGCTGAAACCCGCAGTGCAGGCGACCCCTCGGCCCGCGCCATCCGCGCCGGCTAGGCCTGTGTCTCCGCCCGCGGTTTCACGGACTGCTCCGCCTGCCGAACCGCCTGCAACGACAAGAGCGGCAGCCGCAGCAGCAGGTGCGGTCGCTGGCGGCTCTGGCGCTGCTGTGACTGATGGTTTTGAAGCGGGCTTTAGCTCTGGGAGCAATGCGAACTCCGGCTCCGACGCCGGTGCTTATTCGGATGCGGGCGCGCAACTGATCAGCGATTACGAAGTTCCGGCTCCGGAATCGCACGCTGCGCCGAATGCGGTTATGTCGGCTGCGGTAGAAGAAGCAGAGCCCGCGACTGAACAGGAAACGCCGCGCATCGCCGTTGATCCTTCGATGGCAGAGCCGGCTCTAGGTTCGGCGGCCAAGAGCTTTTCCGATCTCGACGAGCTGCCTCCGCTCAAGCAACCCGTTTATACGCCTGCTCCCGAGCCCGAACCCGAACAAGTGGAGCAGACACGGACCAAGACCCAGATTTACCCGAAGAGCAGGGCTCAGGCGGAAGACAAGCCCAGGATCCAGCCGCGAGAAGTCGCGCAGAAGGCATTCAAGGAAGTCTCTACCGTTCCGCCGCGTTTGATGTTGTTCTCGATCCTCGGTGCAGTCGGGTTGATCCTGATTGTTGCCATCGCACTGTTCTTCCACGTGCGGTCAGAGGATGACGGATCGACCGCGGCTCCGCAGCCGGTCAAGGTCGAAAAAGCAGCTCCGGCCGAGGCCGAAGCTCCAGCACCCAGCCCAAAGCCGGCTCCGCCAGTGCCGCAGGTTCTGGATCCGCAGCCGGATCTGACTGTGCGCCAGGTTCCGCGGCAAAAGAACACTCGGCGGCCAGTTCCCGCTCCAGCTCCGGTCGTGGTTCCGGGGCAGGCTTTGATCGACTCCAATCCACAGGGGGCGCAGTTCTTGGTGGATGGAAAGAGCGATCCATCGTGGGTCACTCCTTTTACGGTCGCCAGCCTGCTGCCGGGCAAACACATCATTTCGGTCAGCAAGTCTGGCTATTCGTCGGAAGTGCGATCGGTTGACGTCACGGCAGGCAGCAAATCTACTTTGACGCTGCATCTGGCTCCGGTCAACGCACTGCTCGTCGTCAACAGCACGCCGCCGGGCGCGGAAGTCGTGATCGACGGGAAGTCCACGGGACGAGTGACTCCTGTGCAGTTTGCGATTGAAAAGGGAAGTCATACCGTTCTCTTACGCAAGCAGGGATATCTTGAAGAAACCGCAACCGCCGACCTTGGCCCGGGCCAGAATTTCCAATATTCGCCGGCTCTCAGGGCGCTCGGCAACGTCGAGGACATGAAGACCGTCGGCAAGCTCAACAAGTTGTTTGGCCATGGTGGCGGCGACAGCACGGCAGGCATGGGAACGATCAGCATTCACACCCAGCCGAAAGGTGCGCAGATTGCCATCAACCAGCGGATGTTGGATAAACTCTCCCCGGTTGACGTCATGCTCGGCCCTGGGAACTACGTCGTGGATATAACCCTGACGGGCTTCAAGGCGGTCCACAAAGTGGTTAGCGTCGAAAAGGGCGGAAAGGTCGCCATCGACGAGATCATGGTACGAGAATAAGATCCGGGAATAAGGCGGCTCCGGTCCCCGAAGCACGACGCACGAGGGAGAACGCCGAAGACTAACCAACCACCGGCCAAAGGCTTCTCTTACGCTTGGCTCGGGCTGACTTCCCACTCCTAACCCATCTTGAACCCACGGCTTGCGCAGTGGGCCGCGTTCTGGCCCCTCTTTGCGTCTGCCGTGTTCTTGCCCCGTGTTCATATCACTATGTGTTCATGTCACTAAGAGAGGTGATGAGCGTCACTGCACATTGTTTACGCCGAGAGCAGGATGGCAGCTGACGAAATAGGTGCAGACGTGTCGGAACAGGCTCCCCTCGGGCAATTGAGTTCCGATTTGTTAGCGGCCCTTCGTCGGATAAAAACCACACGATTGTTTGCCAAAGGCAGCGGGTTATTTCAGGCTGGCTCAACGGTCGCGGGCGTTTATCTGCTGGAAAGCGGCGAAGTGCGGCTCCTGCTGACGACTGCGCCGGGCCAGAAGCAGTTACTGGAGATCGCCGGGCCGGGAACCCTGCTTGGCCTCAGCGAGAGCATGACCGGGGGCGAACATGCCGTGACAGCCGAAGCCTCCGAGCCGACGGCTGTGTCCTTCATTCGGCGTGAAGATTTCCTCGTTTTCCTGCGCGAGCGCTGCAACTTTTCGATGGAGATCTCACGCCTGCTGAGCGAAGATTTGCACGGAATCTACCACAAGTTCCGCAGCATCAGCGCCCATCCAGGCCGGCCGCGCCAGCGTCTTTTGCATGAGGAACTGAACTAGTAGTCGGGGTTAATGTTTTGACTGAGAGCTGACAGCTAATAGCTGACAGCTAGTTCGCCTTGAAGTTAACCGTGACTTGGGTCTGGACTTCGACGGGATTGCCGTCGAGATAGTAGGGCTTATACCGCCACTGCCGAACTGCTTCCACAGCGGCGCGCGACAGGATGGGGTCTCCGCTAAGAACTTTCACGTTGGTGACTGCGCCCTCTTTGTCGATCGTAGCTTCAATCTGCACTGCGCCTTGAGCATGAGCCGCAAGCGCCATTGGCGGATACTTCGGCTGCACGCGTTTGATTACCATTCCCTGCGACACGCCCTGCGAAAGCCTTACGGTGGCTAATGTGGGCTTCGGAATGCTTGACTCCGCCGGAATCAGGCCGCTCAACTTGTTGTCGTTCGGCGTCGCTTCCGTGAGTTGGCTGGTCAAGACCGGGGCGGAGTCATCACTTTGACCCTGCGCTTGAGCAGGTTTCTTGGCAGCCGTGGCCGATTTCGCGACGCCATTCTTCACGACGATGGCGGGTGCTCCTGACTTCTTGACTGCAGGTTCGGAACTTGCGTCCAGCCGAATCACCGGAACTTTGCCTGCTGTGGTCGACGGGTCGGCAATCGCAGCGCTCGTCGTTGCGGTTGTGGTGTTGGGTACGGACTGGGTAGAATCCGCCGGCTCCAGATTGCTGCCGGTCGATCCAGTTACTGGAGCGGGCGAGGCGGCAGTCGTGGTCGCGGCCGGAGTCGAGCCTGTGCGTGCGGCGATGGATTGAGGCGCCGGAGTGGAGGCGCCGGACTTGCTGGCGAACATTCCATAAGCGAAGTATCCGACGACAGCGATCAGCGCGATGGCGGCGACTGCGATCAATATTTTCTTTTTGCCGCCAGATTCCTCGGCATCTCCGCCCAGCGCGGAAAACGACGGAGCGCTCGAGGTCATGCTGGACCCGAACGTGGGTCCGGAGCCGAATGTAGGCCCTGAGCTGGGTGCGGAAAATGACGGACTCAACGCTTCGGGTTCGGCAACTTTGCTCCGCATCTCGGAGTGCATGGTCACTTCTTTTGCGGGAGCGGTCGCCGCAGCCGATCCTGAAGAAGCTGAAACGGGGATATTTGACGACCCTTGTCCGGCAAACATTTGGCTCGGAAAGCCGTTCACTACGGGCCGGACGGTATCGCTATTCTTGACGATTTCGCCGATGGCGCCGGGTTTGACAGGTGCTGTCACGGCTGGCGGCGCTTCCGTAACGCGCTCCGTGGGCGCTGCAAGATCGTTGTGTGACGCAGGCGCGGCGGCAAATGCTAGGGGTTCGCTCACGTGCGCAGACGCCGACATCGAGGGAACAGAGTGAACTTCGGACGGAATCTCAACCGGGGCCGGTGTGTTATTCGGCGCCTCGAACTCGCCGAAGTCGGTGTGCAACGACTCGCGAAGCTCGCGCCTTTCAGGTATGGCTGCAGGCGCTTCGTCTTGAATGTGGACCTGCGATGTTCTAGACGAACTATCGCTGGCCGCCGCCGGTGTTTTTGCCGGTGGAGCGGAGACGGCAGAACTCGCGGCATCGGAATTCTTCCGCAAGAGTCCTCGCGCCACTCGCAGCGTACCTTTCGCCTGTTCAACGTTAATGGGCTTGGTGAGTACGAGGTTCGCTCCGATGCGGTAAGCCTTGGCGACTCCAGCTTGTCCTTCGACGACGGCGATGGCGAGTGAACTCTGATTGGAAGTGGAATTTCTTGCGCTCTTGAAGAGCAGAGAAGCATTCTGTTCGTTTTCGCAGTCGACGACGAAGGCGTCGAAACGTTGCGTCATCAATTTCTTGACCGCGGCAAACGGCTCGCGGACCGTCTCGATACTGAAGTCGAGTTCCGTGAACACCTGACTGACGACGCGCGCCAGTTTTTCGTCGGGACAGAAAAGAAGAGCTTGGTAACCCATGATAAGGTTCATCGTAGGTAATGTGGCGGGTAACCAGCAAGTTACGGGGGTAATTTGGAGAGGCTAGTCGATAGTCGTTAGTCGATGGTCGCTCGGATTTCAGAGAAGGCTGATCATTCCGCCGCTGAGACCAACGACGAACGACCGACCACTATCGACCAAGCCTTACGGCCGCTGAAAATCCATAATCACGACCGTCTGGAAGGGCTGGGCTCGGCCATCGCGCATGTAGGGACGATAGCGCCATTGTTTCACCGCCTTGATCGCGGCACTCGCCAGGACAGGGTCGCCTTCGACCAGTTTTACACCTGCAACCTTTCCATTCTCATCCACCACTTCTTTTAGGACGAGAGTGCCCTGCGCTCCTCCGGTTACCGCGCCGGCGGGATACTTTGCCGGAACGCTATGGGCTAGCCGCTTCTCAGCGCCTTTTGACGACAGAATGATCGCCGTGCTCTCGCCCGGCAACGGCGCGTCATCGGCTGCTTCCTTCTTGTTCGCTTCGCTGTTGTCGTTCTTGAGATCGTTCTTGAGTGCGACAGCCTTCGTTGCCGGCGTGGAAACGGGCGTGGTTGCGACCGGAGTCGGCGTCGAAGTCGCCGTCGCCATCGTCGACGAAGCGGGTGCGCTCGCCGGAGCCGAGGTGCCCGCCGCCGGCGTAGCTGCGGAATCCGCGGCGTTGGATGCTGATGTTGACGCTGATGCTGTCTGATTCGGAGTTGCGGCCACCGGCGCAGCTCCAGCTGCCACAGCCGGCCGAGGCGCGGCATTCGTTGGACGGGCTGCTGGAGAAGGCGGCGCTTGATATACCGGCGCCATTCCCGCCAGCGCCAGGACGCGATTGATCTGCGGTCCAGCGATTTCCTTGAACCCGGGCTGGTACGTCCAGACGCCATAGAAACCGGCGGCTGCGATAGTGAGACCAAGGACCCCGACTAACGCTCCGCGAGGCTTTGTGCTTTGTTGATACGAGGAGAAGACAGGACCGTGCTCATCACGGGCCAGTTGCCGTTTTGCTGGTTTCTCCGCCTTTGCGGTCTTTGATTGCGACTGCAATTCCGACTGACCTTCCGGCTGCGGTTCAGTGGGCTCCAACTCCCCGAGTTCGGTTTGCTCAATCTCTCGGAGCACTGGATCATCCGACGGAACAAGAGGTCGTGCGGCCTTCTGTGAAGCGGCAGTGCGTTCTTTAAAAGATTCAGCGAAAGACGGTATCGCGGACGCGGCAGACGATTTCAATGTCGCGACTGCGGGCGACGCTGTTGACGTTGGCGCTAGCGGAGCCGCTTTTACTGGCGGAGCAGCTTTTGCGGGCTGATCAACGACAGGCTCAACCGCGGCCTGCGCCTTTGCCGCAACGCCGGCCGCGATCGCAGACTTACCCTCGGCGCCGGCATTTGCTATCGCCTGAACACTCGGAACGAAACTTGCTGCGTCGTCAGCGTAGCTGGTCAGCTGCGGTGTCTCGGGTCCAGAAGCAGCGCCAGCGGCAGCCGCCAAAGCACGCTCTAAGGGAGTTCCGGCCGACTTGGAGGCGACAACCGGTGTGAAATCCGCTTCGCCGGGTGCGTCTTTGTTGTTGTCTTTGCGGAGACGGCCAACGGCGGTGCGGATCGTAGTCCGCGCCTGATCTTTCGCGACCGGCTTGGTCAGGATCAACTCTGCGCCGAGCCGAAAGGCAGTCGGCAGACCGGCGCGTCCGTCGACGATGGCGATGGGCACCGGAGTGTTGCCGTCTTTGCCGCGTCGGCAAACGTCAAATATCAACTTGGCGGCTGGAAGGTTTTCACAATCGACCAGGACCAGATCAAAGCTCTGCGAGTTCAGTTTTTGGGCGGCAGAAAGTCCATCAAGAGGACGTTCACAGGTGACGGACAATTCTTCGAGGACGCCGGTGATGGCGCTGACGGCCTGATCATCCGGCGACAACAGCAGAGCATGAGGCATGGCTCTCCCATGCTAGGAACCAGCGTGCAAAGCCGCAAGTTACGGGGGTAAGGGGCACGTCCCCTATAGTTTCCGAGGAAGTCTCGGGGAAACTAGCGCTCTCCCAATCCAGACTCCGGCGGAGGATAGACGATCGAGCCACGCAGGGCCGACTTTTCGGCCGGAGGATAGTCTGGGAAGGGCAGGGTTCGCTGGTCACGCCATTGTTGCACTTGCTGCTCCGCGGCAGCGGCCTTCTCGGGGTTGATCGCCAAATCGCGGGCGAAATATACGGGATAGGCGAAAGTGCTGCCCGAATTCGTAACAATCTCCATGATGCGTAAAAGCAGGTCTTCGCGGATCCCGGTAAATTCGGCGAAGTCGCGCGTGAGCACGTAGCTGAAGATCTCGATCGAGAGCGCGCTGGCGTCGAAATTGGCGAGGCGCACACGGGCGGAGTCGCTTTCGACTTTCGGGTGTTGATACAACAATCGCCGAACCTCCGCGAGCAAATATCGCAGTTGGTCGGCGGAGGTCTCGTAACGAATTCCAAACGTTGGATTGAACAGGATCTTGTCGCGCCGGGTAAGGTTCTCGATGCTCATCGTGGCCAGCGCGCCATTCGGAATGGAAAGCTCCGTGCGTTCGTTGGTGCGGATGCGGGTGGAGCGCAGGCTGATGTCTTCGACGGTTCCGACGCGATCGCCGAAGCGGCAGCTATCGCCGACGCGGATGACCTCGTCGGCCAAAACTGAGACGCCTCCGAAGAGATTTTCCAGTGTCTTCTGCGCGGCGAAGGCGATGGCGATACCACCAATGCCGAGGCCGGCGAGCAGGGTTGTCAGATTGAAGCCGAGGATGGCGAGCGCGGCCAGCGCGGCGAGGATCAGTATGAACGCCTTCAGCAGTCGCTCACCGAGAACCATCAGCGTGCCGGTTCCAGTGCGGCCCGAACTGACGGCGCGGATGCGCAGCCGCTGCATGGTGAGGCCGGTCACGCGCATCACGAACCAGAAAAAGCTGATGACGATGATGACGCCGATGGTCCGGTAGTAATAAAGACGCGGAAGCAGGGGCAGGCCGAAGTAGCTGGTGATGATGCGGTGGGCCAGCGCGCTGAATGTCACCCGGAGCGAACGGGAAAGCTGCTGATAGGACTGAAGGTTCGGACGTTTCCTAAATTTCAGCCAGAGATTGCGCGGGATCGTCAGCAACAGAACGATCGCCCAGCCGATTCCGAGCGCGACAGGAACCGCCGCCAGCAAAGCCAGCCATTGCCATGCGGGCATTCCAAGAAAGGTGTTGCGGACCAACCCTTCAGGCAGTTTGCTCTCGACCCGGTGCGCTTCGAGATTGTCGTAGAGTTCGGGAACTTTGCTCAGCGTGTCGGCGGAGAAGAGCCAGATCTTTCCATAGGTCGGATCGGAGACGCGAACCAGTACGACCGGGACGTCAGCATCGCCGTAAGAGAAAACGCCAACCGTCTGCAGATCCGGTGTGCCCGATTCCGGACTGCCTTCGGGGCTGGTGCTGATGTGCCGGATGCTGCCGACGAAGCTGCGGTCCATGAGAACTTTAAGATGTTCGGCGACCTCGGCGCCTTGCGATTGCCGATGAGCGGCGCTCAATTGCAGATAATCGGCGGCGGCCTTCATGTTGCCGGCCTGCGCGGTTTGCAGAAATCCGAGGATGGTTCCAGAAGGAGTGTCACGGCCGAGAGGATCGGCGGATGTGGGATTTGCAGGCGGAGTCTGCGTCGCGTGGTTCAGGATACTCGACACGGATTGAGCCGAGGCGCTCGAGAGAGCGAGGCTAATGCCGAGGCTCACAACGAAAATCAGTAGAGCGAATTTCTTCATCAATTCTTTGACAGCCGCAGTGTCAAAACCTGCCATCTGCTGGCCTTCCAGAGTACATCGCGAGCGGCGCGGCGGGCGCGGCGCCCGCCGGAACAGCGTGCCATTTACTTCTATCTCTTCCTCTACCTCTTCGGACGATAGATGTCGGTGGCCTGGCCGTAGAAAACTTCCGCCGATTCCATCATCGTTTCTGACAAGGTTGGGTGCGGATGAATCGTCATGCCTACATCGGCGGCCAACGCGCACATTTCGATGGCGAGAACGCCTTCGGCGATTAGCTCTCCCGCACCTGCGCCCACAATGCCGACGCCGAGCACGCGTTCCGTCTTCGGATCGATCAGCAGCTTGGTGAGTCCTTCGGGGCGGTCGATGGTGACGGCGCGTCCCGAGGCGGCCCAGGGGAATTTCGCGACGGCAATTTCGCGGCCTTGTTCTTTCGCTTGGGTCTCGGTGAGTCCGGCCCAGGCGATTTCCGGATCGGTGAACACGACCGCGGGAATTGCGTTCGGTTCGAAAGCGACCTTGTGTCCGGCGATGGCTTCGACGGCAGTACGGCCTTCGTGCATCGCTTTGTGAGCAAGCATCGGTTCGCCGGCCACATCGCCAATGGCGTAGATCGTGGGGTCGGCGGTCTGGCGCTGACCGTTGATTTCGATGAATCCTTTTTGATTTACTTTAACTTTAGTTTTGTCGAGCCCGGGGATTTCGGAATTCGGCCGCCGTCCGACCGACATCAGCACGCGATCGAAGACCTGTTCCTTTTCTTTGACGTCGGGACCATCGAGAGTTACGCGAATGCCGTTTTTTTCCTCTTTGAGGGATTTGACGGTCGTGTTGAGCAGGATCGAGGAAAAGAGTTTTTCCAGTCGCTTGTGCAGAGGCAGCACGAGGTCGCGATCTGCTCCGGGCAGCAATCCAGACATCATTTCGACACAGGTCACCTTGGTGCCGAGCGTGGCGTAGACCGAGCCGAGTTCGAGTCCGATGTAGCCGCCGCCGATGACGAGCAGAGTGCTGGGGACGTCGGGCAGGTCAAGAGCGCCGGTCGAATCCATGAGGCGCGGGCTGTCGAGTTTCAGGCTGGGGACGACGGTCGGACGCGACCCGGTCGCAATGATGATGCGGTCGAAGGTTAGATTCTCTTTCGCGCCTCCGGCCTTGGTGACTTCGACGGTGGTCGAGTTCACGAAGCCGGCTTTGCCCTGCACGTACTCGACTTTGCGCTGTTTCGATAGCTGACCCAACCCGCCAGTGAGCTTTTTGACCACTCCTTCTTTCCATGAGCGGAGCTTGCCGAGGTCGATTTTCGGCTCAGCGAATTCGATGCCCCAGTTCTTGGCCTGCTCGGCTTCTTCAAGCAACTTCGCGACATGCAGAAGGGCTTTGGACGGGATGCAGCCGCGATAGAGGCAGACGCCTCCGGGGTTTACTTCGGGGTCGATGAGCGTAACCTTCATGCCCAGGTCGGCGGCGAGAAATGCGGCGGCGTATCCGCCGGGGCCACCGCCGATGACTGCGATGCGGAGATTGGAACTGGTCGTCATGATTTTTTTATATCCTCTATCGATGAATTCAGATGTGGTTCTCCGAGAAGGCTAACCGCCATCGATACGCGTCCTTCTCGAATCGAAAAAGGACCGTAACACAATTTCCGTAATACGGAATCAGGACGCTGGTGCCAGCTGCCCCAGGAGAGGGGCGAATCGCCGTTGGCATCGAGCGCTTGTTTGTTCGCGCCTGCATCCAGGAGCAACTGAACGACGGTCTCGCTGGCGAACGCTGCTGCTCTATGCAGCGGAGTCTCGCCCTTAGTCCGAGCGTCGCGCATGAAAGCACCGGTCTCAACTCCGACCTTGGTGTGAACATTTACTTTCGCACCATTGTCCAGCAGAACCCGCACGACGCGTTCATGACCGGCGCTCTCCTTAGATAAGGCAGAATGCAAAACCGATTCGCCAGTGTCAGTGTCGGCTTCATTCGGGTCGCCTCCACTCTCAATCAGAAACTGACACAAGCGCCAGTGTCCGTGGAAGGCCGCGCCACCCAGCTCACCCTGCAATGAAGCCTGCGATTCTCCGTTTGCCAGCAAGTATCGAATAGCGCTGACATCGCCGTAATAGGCACACCATTTCAGCAGAGACACGCCATTTTTGTCAGTCGCCGTCGCAGGGTGCCCCTGTGCTAGATAGTCAAAGACCAAGTCAGTGCGCCCGTCAGCGATCTGATTAAGAACGATCCGATTAAGTGTGGACATGGTCGAAATTCCTGGATACACTCGCGGCCGTTGCGTCCTCCGCCCGAAATGAGAACGCCACCGAAATCTATTGACTTAACCCGCGCCTCGTCCGACGATAGAACTCTGATTGGGGCAACTTCGAGGCAAGTCCGTCAGCAATGACACGCCTCGAAGCTGCCCCAAACCCATTTTCAGCGCTCTTCGACAACCTAAGTCCTTTATTTTCAAAGACTCTATAGGTAAACCCTTTAGAATCAAAGACCGAAGCAAAATTTCCCCGCTAACCCCATGATTCCATTAAATAGGGGGAGGGGGGGTAGGGGTAACCAACCAGTAAACATCCTCCCAACCCGGGAATTCGGCGTTCTCGTGCGCGGCATTTATCCCTGCACCGAAAGCAAAAACGGTTGCTCAAACGCTTCCGCGATCCAGCGCAAGAAGCGCGCGGCGTCGGCGCCGTCGATCAACCGGTGATCGTACGAGAGCGACAGCGGCAGAATCAAGCGCGGCTCGAATTTGTTTCTTTCGCTCACCCACTCCGGCTCCATGCGTGAACGCGAAAGGCCGAGAATCGCGACTTCGGGATAATTCACGATCGGCGAAAATCCGGTGCCCCCGATTCCGCCCAGATTCGTGATCGTGAACGTGCCGCCTTCCATTTCTTCGGAAATCAGCTTCTTATCGCGCGCTTTTTTCGACAGCTGAGTCAACTCAGCCGCCAGTTCCACGATGTTCTTTTTGTCCACATCACGAATCACCGGGACGAGCAGGCCGCGATCCGTGTCCATGGCCACGCCTAGATTGATGTACTGCTTGTAAATGATTTCTTCCTTCCCCATATCGATGGATGCATTGAATTGGGGGAAGACTTTCAAGGCCGAGGCGCAGACTTTGAGCGCGATGGCGGTGACGGTCATCTTGCCGCCGGCTTCTTCGGCGCGCGGGGCAAATTTGGCACGGAGCTGTTCGAGTTCGGTGATATCGGCGCGGTCTTGCTGCGTCACGTGGGGAATCGTGTTCCAGGCCTGCCGAAGATGTTCGGCGGTCTTGCGCCGGACTCCGCGCATCGAAACGCGTTCGGTTTTCCCCCACTTCGAGAAGTCAGGCAATACGGGCTCGGCGAAAGTTCCGCGCGGTGTTTGCGCCGCTGTTGCGGCTGCAGTCAGGGCATTCTTTGCGGAGAGCTTCACGTCATCTTCGCTGATGCGTCCGCCGGGGCCGCTGCCTGTGACGCTGTGGATATCGACTCCAATTTCGCGCGCTAACCGGCGCACGTGCGGAGCCGCAGGCACTGGATCCCGGTGTTCGGTGCCGGCAACTTTGCCCAACTGCACCGGCATGCTGAAGGAAGATGCGGACGGTTGTGGTTGGTCCGGAGGCAGGGCCTGAGCTTCTGTTTTGCCCTCGGCCTGCATCGCTAACTGGAATGAGACACGCGCGCCGTGCTGTCCGGAAGCATGCTCGACCGGACCATGCTTGGCGGGAGTCTCTGCGGGAGCAGATGCGCCGCCTTCGAGCGTGAAGATGACCTGCCCGACTTTTACTTTTTGCCCTTCTTTGACTTTCAGTTCGCGGACCACGCCGCTCACCGAAGAAGGAACTTCGACGACCGCTTTGTCGGTTTCGAGTTCCATCACCGGTTGCCCTTCGGCGACGGTTGCGCCGGGCTTGATCATCAGGCGGACAAGGTCGCCGGAGTCGATGTTCTCCCCAAGCTCTGGGAGTTTGAATTCAGTGGCGCCAGGCTTGGCGCGGCGGTCGGCCTGTGGAACCGCAGGCGTTGCTGGAACCACGGCGGCTGGGCTCGGGGCCGGGCTCGGAGCTAGGTTGGGAGATGGAGGAGTGGGAACAGCCGCAGACGGGGCCGATTTCTCCGCCTTCGCGGCCGGAGCGGTCTTGGCTCCATTCTCGACAGTGAAGATGACCTGCCCCACGCGCAGCTTGTCGCCTTCTTTTACGCGAATCTCGCCGACAGTTCCGGTTACGGACGAGGGCACTTCAATGACGGCTTTGTCGGTCTCAAGTTCCATGACCGGCTGGCCCTCGCTGATCGTGCCGCCTGACTTGATCATGAGCCGGACGAGGTCGCCGCTTTCGATATTCTCGCCCAGTTCGGGCAGCTTAAATTCCGTTGCCATTCTTTCGTTATTCCTCAGCGATTCTTATTCTTCGTTTCGATCCATCGACACCGCTGCCCGCGGTGCTAGCTGGTTGCCGGGTTTCGCTTTTCTGGATCGATGCCCAGATCGCGGACGGCCTTCTCCAAAAGCTTGGCATCGACGCCTTCACCGGCAAGCGCGTGCAGCGTTGCGAGTACGATGTGCTTCGCATCTACCTCGAAGAAATCCCGGAGAGAAGCGCGATTTTCGCTTCGTCCGAAACCGTCTGTGCCAAGAGATACCAGCTTGCCCGGAACCCATTGTGAAATGCTCTCAGGCAATACCTTCATGTAATCGGATGCTGCGATGAATGGACCGGCTGCGCCCTTGAGGGTCTGGGTCACATACGGAACCTTCGGCTTCGCGGTTGGGTGCAGCATGTTCCATCGCGCGCAGTCGTTGGCGTCGCGATAGAGCTCTTTGTAGCTGGTGACGCTCCAGACATCGGCTGCCACGCCGTAGTCTTTCGCGAGAATCTCCTGCGCCTTGAGGACTTCGAACATGATGGCGCCGCTGCCAAGCAACTGGGCTCGCAGTTTTGCACCTTTCTTTTCGGATGTCTTGAAGCGATACAGGCCCTTGAGAATGCCTTCGCGAATACCTGGCTGGTTCGGCATCTCTGGCATGGGCAATGGTTCGTTGCCGACGGTCAGGTAATAGAAGATAGATTCGCCATCGATATACATGCGCTTGATGCCGTCTTGAATGATGATCGCGATCTCATAGGCGAACGCGGGATCGTACGCCATCAGGTTCGGCACCGGCAGCGCGAGGACGTGGCTGTGGCCATCCTGATGCTGCAGGCCTTCGCCGGCGAGGGTGGTTCGTCCGGCTGTGCCTCCGAGGAGGAAACCGCGGCAGCGGATATCGGCGGCGAGCCAGATCAGGTCGCCGATGCGCTGCAGTCCGAACATCGAGTAATAAATAAAGAAGGGAATCGTATTGATGCCGTGGTTTGCATAGGCGGTTCCGGCGGCGATGAAAGAGCATACCGATCCCGCCTCGGTGATGCCTTCCTCGAGAATCTGGCCGTTCTTCGCTTCTTTGTAATAAAGGAGAGTATCCATGTCGACCGGTTCGTAGAGCTGGCCGACGCTGGAATAGATGCCCACCTGGCGGAAGAGCGCTTCCATGCCGAAGGTGCGCGCTTCATCGGGAACGACGGGCACGATGAGCGGGCCGACTTCGGGATCGCGCAGAAGCTTCGAAAGCATGCGGACGAAGACCATGGTAGTCGACGCTTCGCGGCCCTCAGTACCTTTGTAGAACTCTTCGAAGAGCGCTTCCGGGATCGGCTTCAGCGGCGTGGCGCGCGTTTTTCGCGCAGGCATGTAGCCGCCGAGCTGTTTGCGGCGCTCCTGCATGTATTTGATTTCGGCGCTGTCGTCGGCAGGGCGATAAAACGGCGCGTTATGCAATTCGGCGTCGGGAATGGGAATGCCGAAGCGCGAGCGGAAAACCTGGAGTTCGTCGTCGTTGAGCTTCTTCTGCTGGTGGGTAATGTTCTTGCCTTCGCCAGCTTCGCCGAGTCCGTAACCTTTAATCGTCTTGGCGAGAATGATCGTGGGCGATCCCTTGTGATCGACGGCTGCGCGATATGCAGCATGCACTTTGATGGGATCGTGGCCACCGAGGCGCAAGCGCGACAGCTGCTCGTCCGAAAGATGCTCCACCATCTTCAGCAGGCGCGGATCGGTGCCAAAGAAGCTCTGGCGGAAGTAAGCGCCGCTCTCGACGAAATATTTCTGATACTGTCCGTCGGTGATCTCGCCCATGCGCTTGACGAGCAGGCCATCGCGATCGGCCTGAAGGAGCGGATCCCAATCGCCGCCCCAGATGACTTTGATCACGTTCCATCCGGCGCCGCGGAATATTGCTTCCAATTCTTGAATGATCTTGCCGTTGCCGCGGACGGGGCCGTCGAGGCGTTGAAGGTTGCAGTTGACGACGAAAATCAGGTTGTCGAGACGCTCGCGCGAAGCGAGGGTGATCGAGCCCAGAGACTCGGGTTCGTCCATTTCGCCATCGCCGAGGAACGCCCAGACCTTGCCGCCGGCCGAGCTTTTCAGGCCGCGATTTTCGAGATACTTGATGAAGCGGGCGTGATAGATCGCCTGGATCGGGCCGAGGCCCATCGAGACGGTGGGAAATTCCCAGAAGTCGGGCATGAGCCACGGATGCGGGTAGGACGAGAGTCCGCCGCCGGGTTTCAGCTCACGGCGGAAGTTTTCAAGTTTTTGTTTGGAGAGGCGGCCTTCGAGGTAAGCGCGCGCGTACATTCCCGGCGCGGCGTGTCCCTGGAAATAGACGAGGTCGCGGTCGCCGGACTCGGTGGCGGCGTGAAAGAAGTGATTGAAAGCAACTTCGTAGAGCGTAGCCGCGGAGGCGAAAGTGGAGATGTGCCCGCCGATGCCTTCTTGGAGTTTGTTGGCGCGGACCACCATGGCCATGGCATTCCAGCGCACCAGGCTCTTGATGCGGCGCTCCATTTCCTGGCTTCCAGGAAATGGTGGCTGCTGCTTGGCGGGGATCGTGTTCTGGTAGGGAGTCGTCGCGGTGAAGGGCAGATTGATGCCAGCCTCGCTGCGGGCGTGGAGCGCGAGTTGCTGCAAGAGCCGGCCGGCGCGGTCGGCTCCTCCGCGGGAGAGGACATAATCGAGCGAGTCCAGCCATTCGCGGGTTTCGAGGACTTCAATACCGTTTGTCTGTTGCGTTTCTGCCACTAGGACCTCACAGAGTAAGAGTGCGACTCTTCATCATAAAGAATCGGCGGGAATTTTGCTTGCGATCCGTCCCGAACATGTATTTGACAGCATATGTTCCAAATGACATAATGTAGAAAATGAGCTGGATCGTCGAGATCAGCCATGACTTTCTACCGGAGTTTCTAGATCTGCACGAAGAAGTGCAGACCGAGATTCTAGCGTTGGCGCGCCTGCTTCAAGAATTCGGGCCGCAGTTGGGGCGGCCACACGTCGATACGCTGAAGGGTAGCCGTCACCCGAACATGAAGGAGTTGCGCTTCAGCGCCGCCGATGGCGAGTGGAGAGTGGCCTTTGCTTTCGATCCCAAACGCAAAGCCATGCTGCTTGTGGCAGGTGATAAATCAGGTGGTAGCGGAAAACGTTTCTACCGCGAACTGATCCGGAAAGCCGACGCCCGGTTCGCTTCACATCTGATGCAAATGAAGAAGACGAGATAGGCGAACGAGCTAGGGAGGTGGGGAGGAACACGACCATGCCGACAAACGTGAATGAAATTATCAAGAAACTAAGCCCCGCTCAACGTAAGAAGGTCGAAGCCAGGGCGGCTCAGTTGATTGCGGAAGAGATGACTTTGCGAGAACTCAGGCAGGCTCGCAAGCTAACACAGGTCCGCATGGCCAAGACTCTCGGAATTACCCAAGACGGAGTTTCGCGTCTCGAAAAACGAAGTGACTTGTTGCTGTCCACACTTCGAAAGACGGTCGAAGCCATGGGTGGGAATCTATCTTTAATCGCTGAATTTCCTGATCGCTCACCGGTCGTTCTATCGGGGATTGCGGAGGACGATTCGCGCGGGTGAGTAGAAGTTAAGGCCTTCCCTTACTCGAGTGTGACCGCCTTCACCAGATTCCGCGGACGATCCACATCAAGCCCACGCTTCGCGGCTACGTAGTAGGCGAAGAGCTGTAGAGGCACGATCTCCAGAATCGGCGACAACAATTCCGGTGCAGCGGGAATAAAGATGGTGTGGTCCGCTAGCTGCGGAACGGTTGTGTCTCCTTCGGTAGCCAGAGCGATGACCGTTCCGCCCTGTTTCTTAAAGCCTTCCATGTTGCTGACGTTCTTCTCGTAGCGTAGTACGGAACCCCGATCGTTGCGGTCGCAGGTCGCGATCATGACCAGCGGCAAGCGGAAGTCGATCAGTGCGTTCGGGCCGTGTTTGGCTTCTCCGGTGGGATAGCCTTCGGCGTGGATGTAGGAAACCTCTTTTAGTTTGAGCGCGCCATCCATGGCGATGGGGTAATGGATCGCGCGTCCGAGGAACATGAAATCGTCGACGCGATAGTAAAGCTCGGCCAGTTTCTCGACCCGATCGGCTGCATCGAGGACGGTCTGAGTCTTTTGCGGCAAAGAGAGAAGCTCGGCGATGTAATGCTGAGCGAGTTCCTTTGAAACTTTGCCTTTGATTTCGCCGAGATAGAGAGCGAACAGAAACAGGCATGCCATCTGGCCTGTGAACGCCTTGGTGGAAGCGATGCTGATTTCCGGGCCAGCGTTGATCGAAATGAATCCGTCGGCCTCGCGCTCGATGGTCGAGCCCTCGACATTGGAAATGGCGATGGTGCGCGAACCTTTCCGGCGAGCTTCACGCTGGGAGGCGGTGGTGTCGGCGGTTTCGCCCGACTGAGTAATAAAGATGCTGAGTTCGCCATGGCCGATCATCGGATTGCGGTATTCAAATTCACTGGCATAGTCGACATCGACCGGGACGGCGGCGAGTTCCTGCATCATGTACTGTCCAGTCATGCCTGCATGGCGGCTTGTGCCGGAAGCGACGATATTGATGCGGCGAAGCGCGCGCAACTCTTCGCGCGAGATACGGATTTCGTCAAGGCGCACCTCTCCAGCGGCGAGCAAGATGCGAGGCTCGATGGTGCGACGCAGCGCGTCGGGTTGCTCAAATATCTCTCGAATTAAATGATGCGGAAACTTGCGCATCTCAGTCATCGCTCTCCTTAATAATAATAATGTTGTGCCAGATAACGTTCTGCAAGATTCAACGTGGCTATGCTTGGCATTCAATTCCGCCGACAAAAGTTCGCAGCACTTCTCCTTGCGGTGTCAGGACCACAAAGTCGGCGTGGGCTCCAGCCTTGAGAACCCCTTTGTCTGCGATGTGCGCCACCCGCGCCGGATTTCCGGTCGCGGCTGCTACGGCGTGTTCCAGGTCCCACTCGGCAAAGCGTGCCAGATTGCGAACCGCCCGGTCCATGGTTAAGACACTTCCTGCCAGACTGCCATTGGACATGCACTTGCCATCGTGAACTTCGACCGTCAAAGACCCCAGATGATAGGTGCCATCTGGCATGCCGGTGGCCGCGGTTGCATCGCTGATGAGCACGGTTTGCGCGTGGCCCTTCGCCACGGCAAACAATTTCACGATGGCGGGGTCGAGATGCACGCCGTCGGCGATGATGTCGGCGGTGATTCGGCTGTCCGTCAGCACGGCGCCGAGAATGCCGGGATTGCGATGATCGAGAGGCCGCATCGCGTTAAAAGTATGAGTTGCGTGCCGTGCTCCAGCCGCGATTCCGCGTTCGGTGGCGGCAAAATCAGCGTCCGAATGCCCGAGGCTCACGCAAACACCGCGGCGCGTGGCCTCGGCAATTACTTCCGGTGCGTTTTCCAGTTCGGGAGCAATCGTCAGCATGCGAATGTGACCGCGTGCCGCCTGCCAAAATCTTTCAAACAGGGCCAGCGTCGGGGTCAGCAGATCGGCCGGCGGATGAACTCCACGCCGCAGATGGCTGATGAACGGCCCTTCGATGTGGATGCCGAGGGGTACGGACCGCTTATTGTTGTCGGCCCTCTCGTGCTCGCGTTTTTCGATTGCCCCGGCGAGTCGCTCGAGGGCGCGAAAGGTGGTGTCAAGCGGAGCGGTGACGGTGGTTGGGAAATAACTCGTGACCCCGTGCCGCGCCAGCATGTGTTCGATCGCCGGAAGCGCTTTGGGGGCGGCGTCCATGACGTCATAGCCGGCGTTGCCGTGGATGTGGAGGTCAAGATAGCCGGGCGCGATTATGGCATCGCCGAAGTCAATCGGCGAAACGCCGGCCGGAACGTGGCGGCTGCCGGCGGCGACGATCTCGAGCACGCGGCCCTCGTCAACGAGCACGAGAGGACGGTCGATGGCGTCCAAGGGAGTCAAGAGCCGAGCAGCGGTAAAAGCCAGCATAGAATCGTTTTAATAGAGGCAAAATGACGGCTGTGACCAAGATTGTAACAGCCCCTGGCGCGAGCGAGTGGACACCGAGTAGAGAGGCTGATCGCCGCCGCCCGCGCTGCGGCTGTCCGCTCTTGCGCGAGAAGAGGCTTCGGCGGAGCGAGGCCCCCGCACCGAGTCGCTCCCGCAAATCACCAGCCCGCAGAATGCTATACTGTCTGAGTTCGAGCCGCTACGCCGTTCCGCGTCGGCCGCCAAGAAGTATCGCCAGGAGTTTCATCCGTCGGGGAGTGGCTCAGCCTGGTAGAGCACCTGGTTCGGGACCAGGGGGTCGGAGGTTCAAATCCTCTCTCCCCGACCAATTACCTTAGTCCCATCATTGAATTACCCAGGGGGCTGACGCATCTTTTCACCATTGACATCTGCGCCATCGGCTTGGTGGTGCCGACTGATTTTATTCGCCGGTGCCCGTTAGGTTCGAGGTCTGCGGGCTGTTGTTAGCGCTATCACCCACTCTCAACTGCCCCGTCCTCTTCCCGATCGCCGTCGGCTTGAACGTCACGCTGATCGTGCATTTGCCCTTTGCGGGCAGACTAGTCGTGCACGTCGTCGCCGAGACCGCAAAGTCGCCCGTGGTTGAGATCGCGATACTGGTCAGTGCCACGGTCTGATTGTTGGTCAATGTGAACGTTTTCGCCGTGCTGGTCGTGCCCACCTTCTGCTTCGGGTAGGCGGCGCTAGCCGGAGACAGCTTCGCTTCGGTGATCCCCGCGCCCGACAACGGCACCGTCTGCGGGCTTCCAGCGGCATTATCGGTAAAACTAAGGGTGCCTGTCAGCGGTCCCAGCTGCGTAGGCGTGAAGGTCACACTTATCTTGCACGTCTTTCCCGAAGCCAGCGTGGCCCCGCAAGTGTTCGAAGAAACGGCGAAGTGCGTACTTGCGGTGATGCTGCTAATGTCGAGCGTGGTCGAGCCCGAGTTCTTTAGCGTTACCGTCTTGGCCGCGCTCGTGCTGTTGATCGCCACATTGCCAAAGCTCAGCGAAGTCGGCGAGATCGAAACTGTGGATACCGATGGCACGAACACGTATGCCGCTCCCTGAAGCTGATTCGAGCCGACAGCGTGAGCAGGGGCGCCCACGATAGCCGTGGTGCCGTCAACCGCGACGGACCAGCCGAAGTAGCCTCCCACGTCGTCGGCTGCGGCCAGCTCCGCCTGCTGACTCCACGTTCCGCCGCTCCCGGTGAAAACATACGCCGCTCCTTGATTTGAGCCGACCGTGTGAAGGGATGCGCCCGAGAGAATCGTGCTCCCACTGAACGAGACAGAAACGCCGAACTCATCTCCTGCCACGCCGTCGGATGGCGTCAGCTCTGCCTGTTGAGTCCATGTCCCTCCGCTTTCACCGAACACGTATGCGGCTCCTGATCCCCCCTGGCAAAAGGCGAAACCATTCCTCGGGTGGCAAGGCGCCCCGAGGACCGTGGTGCTGCCGCCGACCGCGACCGACTGGGCGAAGAAGTCTCCTGCCTCTCCGTCGGATGCGGTCAACTCAGCCTGCTGAGTCCACGTTCCGCCGCTTCCCGTGAATACATACCCCGTGCCCTGAGACTGATTCGAGCCGACCGTCCGATCAGGGGCCCCGATCACGATTGTGCTGCTGTTGAGCCCAACCGAGTAGCCGAACTCGTCGTTAAATATCCCGTCGGACGCGGTCAACTCGGCCTGCTGAGTCCACGTTCCGCCGCTCTCGGCAAACACATACGCTGCCCCCTGCGCAGCGTGGCCCATGATTTCCTTACCGTAAGCTCCAATCACCGCCGTGTTGCCATCCAGCGCAACCGACCAGCCGAAGTAGTCCCCGGCCACGCCATTGGACGCCGTCAGTTCGGCCTGCTGCGTCCACTTTCCGCCGCTTGCGACGAACACATACACCGCGCCTTGACCACATTGGCCATTCGAATTTGTATGGCAAGGGGCGCCGACCATGATCGTGGTGCCGCTGATCGTGACCGACAAGCCGAAGGCGTCATAGGCCGCACCATCGGATGCCTTCAGCTCCGCTTGCTGACTCCAGGTTCCGCCGGTTTCGACGAATACGTATGCCGCTCCCGCTCCGTAGGTCGTGCCGAACGAGTGATCAGGAGACCCCACTACCATGGTGTTGCCGCTGATCGCAACGGAATTGCCGAACTGATCTTGTGCCGCGCCGTCAGAGGCCGTTACCTCCCGTTGCTGGATCCACGGGTCTACCTCCGCCGCAAAATTCGCCGTCGGCGGGCTGCTCTTCAGTCTTGCGGACGTCGGGCTCGCCGACGCCAGGCTTGCCGACGAAAGATCCCTTCTAGCGTTTGACTGCGCATACCCCGAAACGCATATCCCGCCCACGAGCACCACCACCAAACTCAAAGTTAGAACGCTCCAGCACCCTTTCACTTCGTGGTTCGTGACTGTCCCAGGCATAGTCCCTCTCCTTAAAGTCTCGCTGTTTCTCTTGCTGGCATTTACGTTTCCGGTCGGCGATCCCGAGTGCGACGCAGTACGCTGCTTGGGGGAGCAGGTCACTATCCCTAGGGTACAAGAACGCATTTTCACAGCGCTCCTGCCCCAGGTGGAAAGCGCTACAACCCGCAACCCTAGCGGTGTTCCGGGCTCGTGTCAAGGCAAACAAGTGCGGCTGCCAATCCACGTAATCGGCGGGCAATGTTTCTGTTGGCGAAAGGTTTTATCCTAGACAAAAGAAATCAAAAGATATAAAAAGAAAGACTTCGAAAGTCAATCGCACTGAATGTTGAAAAATTGAGTGCGAAAGATGGGCACGCCCCTGTCCACAACAGTACTTAGCGACTCTGAAATACGCTGCGACGGTTTTTTCGCACGAGTGTGGACGGATACGAAGAAGGGCAAGGTTCGATGCAACGTAGAGACTTTCTAAAAAGCAGTCTCGCATTGGCAGCAGCGGCAGAAATCGGAACCGGCAAGGCGCGGGGGCTCGTAAGCGCTCACAACTGGTCGAACTATGATTTCGGCTCCGGTCCGCCCGTGACCGACCGGCTCAATCAAGGGCCCTTTCCTCAATATCCGCCCGATGCAGTCATTCCGACTGACGATGTGGTGATGACCACGACTGCTTCAGAAGACGTCGTGCCCAATTTTGGCAAAGGATTGATCATCTACATCACGGCCGATAGTGGCACGGAGGAAATTAAATCGGACAACATTCGCCAGGCTATCGAGGAGCTCGTTCAATTTCCCCTGGGTCAGCAGCTCTACCTGCGGCCGACTTGGCGCGAAGTCCAGCCGCGACCTGGGCGTCTCGAGTTGCCTGACTATGTAAAGCTCGTCTTTGATCTCGCGAAGAAGAACAACAAGCGCGTCGGGCTTCGCATTCAGATGAGTGCTCCCGACTATAAGCATCAGCCCGCGCTGCCGGATTTCGTCCTCGACAAGGTACCGACCGTCGACCTCGTTCCCGATGAGAAAGAAAAGATGGCGGCGGCGCGATTTATGGAAAATCAATATTCGCGCTATCAGCCACGGTTCGACCATCCTTTCTTTCAGCAGTCGTTCGCGGAACTTGTCGGCCTTTTAGCGGCGGAGTTTAATGGAAGCCCTGCCATTGAGTTCATCGATACCTTCATGTACGGATTCTGGGGCGAGGGACACACGTGGCCCTTCGTCAATACTCCTTTCCCCGATTACCAGACCGCCGAACGGACCTGGATGAAGATGATGGAAGTGCAATTGGAGCACTTCACAAAGACTCCGCTGATGACGAACACTCAGCCCGACTACAGCCGCGTCGGCAATTCGGAGCTTCTCGATCTCACGGTTCGCAGCAACAATTGGATTCGCAGTGACACCATCTTCATCGAAAACGAGCAGATCGAAACCTTGAGCAATCGACCGCCATGGATCGCCGCGGTGCTCGAACAGGGGATTCCAGCGAAGACCCCGGACACGAACGGATCGGACGAAGGAGTATCCCCGACTGAAAACATGATTGCTCATGTGATCGATGTGGGAGCGAACTACTGGTCGCTTTGGAACTTCCACGCCATCAGTGCAAGGAATCTGTTGGCGTACTACCAGGCGTTTCCGAAAGCGTTTGACCAGATCAATCGTCGAATCGGCTACCGTGTGAGGCCTTCGATGATTTGGAGCTACGAAGACAGCGGTTATCTCGGACTCATTATCGCTTTCGCCAACGATGGCATCGCCGGCGTTCCGGGCGTGTTGCGAGTGACTGTCGAAAATGAAGATGGGAAAATTCTGATCAGTGGTTGCCTCGATCCCGGTTATCCGTTGCCGGGAAAGCTGCGGCAGGCGCAATTTGTGCTCCCACAAGGAACAAAATTTTCCGGATTGAAACTCAGGGCAGAAATCGAGGTCAAAGGCATGCGCTACCCGGTACGATGGGCTTGTCGTCAGAAGCTGAATGACGATGGCTCACTCACGTTGCGTCCTAATCTGCATCACGGCTTCTAAGGTAACCGTAACCCATGATGAAAACGCTATCTCTCGTAATCGTGTTTGCCACGCTCTCGGCGGCGGGGCAATCTCCAGCACGGCCCGATCGTGCCGCGCCGCAGTCTGCCGGCCTTGCAACGGGCTTGGCGCAAATTCAGAGTGCGCAGATTCAGAGCCCCATGCTTCGCATCGAGTTCGACAAGAACATGCGGAGCCGCGTGGTCGCGCGATTCAAGGGCAAAGATGTTTCCCTCGGCTCGTTCTCTGCCTCCGAGACAGTGAGAGGCTCCGACAAAGGCGCTGAGCGCTCCTGGTCGAACTTTGCCTTGGCCTCGCAAACGCACGACCGTGTCGCGGATGTTTATGGCGCGGGAGAAAAACTCACTCTCTCCGGCACGTCCGGCGCACTTCGCAAGGATGTTTCTGTCGTCATCTACGACGAATTTCCCAACCTCTCGGTCTTCGACGTCACCTACACGAATGTCGGGAAGTCGCAGCTGAAGATTCTCGAGTGGAACAACAATCAATACACAATTGACGCGCAGAGCGGCCTTCAACATGTGCCTTTCTGGTCGTTCCAGAGCGGTTCCTACGAGCGGCGTCCGAATTGGATCGTCCCACTGCAGGCCGGATTCTCTCAGCAGAATTATCTCGGGATGAACGCGAGCGACTACGGCGGCGGCACTCCGATTGTCGACGTATGGCGCAAAGACGTGGGAATCGCAGTCGGCGATGTCGAACCACGGCCTCGGCTGATTTCGCTGCCAATTTCCATGCCCAACGCGCACCAGGCCCAGGTCGGCGTGCAGTACCGTCACGATCAATCCCTGAAACCCGGCGGAAGCTTCCACACCTTTCGCACGTTAGTCGCTGTGCACGAGGGAGACTACTTCGAGACGCTGCTTACCTATCGCCGCTTCATGCTGAAACAAGGGTTCGAGATGGCCAAGGCTCCCGACGACGCCTTCGGAGCCATCTGGTGCGCGTGGGGATACGGACGCAACTTCAAGCCACAGCAGGTCTATGACACCCTGCCCACAGTGAAGCGAATGGGATTTACCTGGGTCACGCTCGACGATGGCTGGCAGAACAATTATGGCGACTGGCAATTAGATCCAAAGAAATTCCCGCACGGCGATGCCGATATCAAAGCGATGGTCGACCGAATTCACCAGGAGGGGTTCAAGGCCCAACTCTGGTGGTCGCCCCTCAGCGCCGTTCCGGAGTCTAAGTTATTAACCGACGAACCTGACCTGGTGTTACTGAATCGCGATGGTTCGCGACGCAAGATTTCGTGGTGGAATTCCGATTATCTCTGCCCGGCCAACTCGCGTGTTGTCGAGTATCACAAAGAACTGGTGCGAAAGATCTTGGTTGATTGGGGATTTGACGGTCTCAAACTCGACGGCCAGCACATGAACGCTGTCCCTGAGTGTTACAACCCAGCGCACCACCACCAGCGCCCGGAGGATTCGGTTGAGGCCTTGCCCGAGTTCTTCCGTGCGATCTATGACGCCGCACAAAAAGCAAAACCAGGCGCGCTGGTGGAATTCTGCCCGTGCGGCACCGCCTATTCTTTTTTCACGATGCCACATTTCAATATGTCGGTCGCGTCGGACCCAAGCAGTTCTTTTCAAGTGCGCACCAAGGGCAAGACGCTCAAAGGCCTCATGGGCGACGATGTCCCCTACTTCGGCGATCACGTGGAACTCAGTGACAATCACGACGATTTCGCTTCGACTCTCGGCATCGGAGGAGTGGTCGGCACACAGTTCGTTCTGCCTTCTCTGGTCGAGAAACATGGCCGCTTTGATCTCACTCCCGAACACGCACAGAGTTTTCAAAAGTGGATGGAGCTTTACCGGGACAAGCGACTTTCCCGTGGGCAATATTTGGGGACGCTCTACGACATCGGTTTTGATGTGCCTGAGACCCACGCGATCCGTAAGGACAAAAAGATGTACTACGCATTCTTCGCCAGCAACTGGAAAGGGACTCTGGAGTTGCGCGGCTTGGATGATCGCGCCTATCACGTCGTTGATTACGTCGACGGGAAAGACTTTGGAATCGTCCATGGCCCAGTTGCCCGGGTACTGGCAGACTTTTCAAAACATCTTTTGCTCGAAGCCGCCCCACAATAGGGAAGCGAGAAACGGAAAGGCGAACGAATGAAACGTCGGTCCTTCTTGAAGACGGTTGGCGTCGCTGGTATCGGAGCTGGCATTACGCCAGCGTGGAGTGTGCCTTTGGCGGCGAGCCTCCAGGGTCCGCAGTCCGATGCATCCGATGCCACGAAAGCCGCCGAGGCAGCTTCGCCCGAAAAGATACTGTTGAAAGACTACCGGCCCAAATCTCTCTACAAAATTCCAGTTACAGAAGTTCCCAAGGCGAAATTCCCAATCGTGGATATGCATTCTCACGCATACGCCAAGACTGCCGAGGAAATCGCCGAGTGGGTCAGGAATATTGACGAAGTCGGAGTTGCGAAGACCGTCATTCTTTCGGGAGCGAGCGGGAAAGAGTTTGACGATGTCTACCGGAAATATTCTGCCTATCCCGATCGTTTCGAGCTCTGGTGTGGTTTTGATTACACGGGTTTTGACCAACCGGGATTCAGTGAAAGAGCGATCGCCGCGCTCGAAAAGTGCCACCAGGCAGGTGCGCGTGGAGTCGGCGAGCTTCATGACAAGGGGAAGGGCCTTACATCCGATAAGGTGAATGCCTTTGGCATGCACCCAGACGATGCACGGATGGATCCCGTGTTTGAACGATGCGGCCAATTAGGAATGCCGGTAAACATTCATGTTGCGGATCCGATCTGGATGTACGCGGCCATGGACAACACAAACGACGGCCTGATGAATGCTTTCGAATGGCGGCTGGACAATCAGCCCGGCATTATTGGCCATTCGGGAATGATTGACATCCTCGAACGTACGGTGAAGAAGCACTCGAACACAACCTTCATCGCCTGCCACTTTGCAAATCTCGATTATGACTTGACGCGATTGGGGCAAATACTGGAAAGACATCCCAATCTATATGCCGACATTGCGGCGCGGTATGCGGAAACAGCTCCTATCCCCCGTTTTACGTCGGCGTTTTATGTGAAGTACGCGGACCGCCTGCTCTACGGCACTGACATGGGATTCGACAAGGACATGTATCGAGTCACTTTCAGAATTCTTGAGACACTCGACGAGCATTTCTACGAGATCGATATGTTCAGCTACCACTGGAGCCTGAATGGCTTTGGACTGCCCGACGAAATATTGCAGAAGATATATCGCACGAATGCGGTGAAGATTTTGAATTCACATGGAACGCTAGGAGCGCGAAATTCTTAATCCATCTCCTGTGGACGTTGCAAAGGTGTGGTCAGGCAATTCTCAGGATTCACGGCCATCCACAAAATCGCCCCCAGCCCGCACAACCCCGCTGCTACTAGAAATGACGCGGTCCAGCCAAAGTGTGCCGCGATGATTGGTGTGAGCGACGCGGTGGTCATGCCTCCGAGCTGCGCCCCCATGTTCATGAACCCCGACACCGAACCCGAAGACGAGCCCGCGAGCCCCGCGGCTACCGACCAGAACGAACTCTGCGCCAGGTAAAGCGCGCCTGCGCCGCCGGCTAGGACGACGCTGGCGAGCCGCGCGCTGGCGGCGTGCGATCCGAGAATAAGAAAAATTGCGGCCAGGCCGATCGAAATTCCCGCTAGCCCACACCGCCCCAAACGCGGCCCATGCGATATCGTAAGCCGGTCGCTGAGAATTCCTCCAAGGGGACAAGCCACCGCCATGGCGAGGAACGGCAACATGGCGTAGAAGGCGCTCGCCTTCAGATTCAAACCCCGGATTGTCGCCAGATAAATGTAGAACCAGCTGAAAAATATCCAAGCCACATAGCCGTAGCAGAAATAGCTAACCGTTACGGCCCACACGTCCTTACTTTGCAGAACTTTCGCCCACGGAACTAGGGCTTCCTTGGACGCCACCGGATTTGACGCAACGAGATTTAAGGTGCTGCCACTAACCGGCCGAGGAAGGCCCTTTCGAATGTGATCGAGTTCTGACGGCGATACGAGGGGATGTTTCTCCGGGGTATCGCGAGCCGCAAGAAACCAGATCGATCCGGCAACGATTCCGATGGTTGCGCAAACCCAGAACGACATTCGCCAGCCATAATGCAGCATCACGAATGTGATCAATGGGGGCGAGAGTCCGGCGCCCACGCCCACCCCCGCAAAAATTATTCCGTTCGCGACTCCTCGCTCTTGCGGAGGAATCCACTGCGCAACGAACTGATTGGATGCCGGGTACACAACCGCTTCACCCGCGCCCAGGAGAAAACGGATACACAACAAGATGAATACCGCGTGGCCGATTCCCGTCGGCACGATCGCGCTCAATGCAGTAAATAATCCCCACCACAAGACGCCGCCCGCCAGGACTCGTCGGGATCCCAGCTGGTCTGCCAGTCTTCCTCCAACGGTTTGAAACAAGGAGTACCCTGCGAGGAATGCGCTGAACACATATCCAAGCTGCGTGTTACTCAATCCGTAGGCTTGGGCAATCGAGCTGCCGGCAATCGAGATATTCACCCGATCAAGAAACGCGACTGCGCTCAATAGCAATAGCAGGAACACCAGCGCCCAGCGCACGCGACTCACTTTGTTGTCAGGCATTCATTCTCGGCTTGCGCGATCTTCGGCTTGAGCGACCTTCGCTTTGATCGATTCTTTCTTTGATCAATCAAAGACGGCCAAATTGCTTTACTGCTTCTTGTATCGACTTGAATTTCTCGATTACCGGATACATGGAGTGTTCCTTGAAGTCCATCTGTTCCGCCAATGCCAGGGCCTCCACGGCCCGATCCCGGGGCACGACGACTACGCCGTCGCTGTCAGCAACCACGATATCCCCAGGGTTCACCGTAACACCGTCGCACTGAATCGGAATTTGCCCTCCCGCGAAGCGATAGTGATGGACCGACGTGGATGGCACAATTCCGGTGGCATAAACAGGGAATCCAATCTTTCGCAAGTAAGCGACATCGCGCACACCGCCATCGATGATCGCGCCCGAATATCCGCGAGCCGCCATCGCGGTGCCCATCAGGCCGCCCATGCCGGCAATGTCGGCGCCGTCTTCGACGGCCATGACGTAAACGGAGTTCGCCGCGCCGTCATCAATGGCAGCGAGCATTCCCGTCAACGCAGCCGGATCGTTGTTGCCTTCGTCCTTTTTCAACTGAACTGTGCGCGCGATTCCGGCGAACTTCGTCGTGAAAATCGGCGTCATCCGATGACTCATGTACATGCGCTTTCCCGCAAGTTGTTCGATGGCATCGGACACCGAAGCCACTTCGACCTTGCGGAAAGCCTCGACGAGTGAACTCTCGTCTGAGGTCGTGAGACGGGCAGGCGCAGGCTGTGCCACCAGGAACCATGTTCCCGCGCACGTTATCACGGCGATCGTTACCAGGACGATCGTCACGAAAGCCGTCCATTTTGAACGGGTGGTATACATGCAGCCCTCCAGAACGAGTTTCGTATGCTTTCGCTTACGAGTGATATGTTTCTATTTTCAAATCCTTTCGCGGAATGTACCATTGTTCGCGGTTTGATGAAAAGGCCTAAATTCACTCCACGCCAAAAAGGACAATCAGCAATGAAAACGCTACGACGACACTTTCCAGTCACTCTCACTGCGCTCCTCGTGTTTGCAATGACGCTCGCTGCCGGCACGAACTGTTACGCCGAGAAGCATAAATACATCAATCTTTCCGTCGGCAAAGGCCTTCCATTTAGCGATGGCGTGGTAGCGGGGAAGACTCTGTTTGTGGCCGGACAGGAAGGAGCGGATGAGAAAGGGAAACTGGTGGCCGGCGGCATTGCCGCGGAAACAAAGGCCGCTCTGGAAAATATTCAGAAAGTGCTTAAATCCGCCGGATTTGAAATGTTCGACATCGTTTCGGTGACGGTGTATCTCGCAGACATCCAGGAATTCGGGGACATGAACAAGGTGTACAAAGAAAACATGCCCGATCCGAAGCCGGCGCGCGCCACGATTCAGGCGGCGGCATTGGTCAACAACGCGCGCATTGAAATTGCCGTCATCGCCGTCAAACAGTAGTCAGGAATGGCTCGAATCTGGAGACGACCAAATTATTACGAAAGGTTGCGAAAGATTTCGATTGACACCCGATGAAAGCGAGGTGTATCAGAGATAACTGTTATTTCTGATGCTTTTTGCGCGTTCCGTGTGCTCTGGAACGTCGATTCGAGGAAACTCGCGGCGGTTTCACCTGTCTTCGGATCGACGCCGACGGGCCTCTCAAAATAACGGTCCATCGTGGTCCAGGTCCTAAGGATAGGGTCGAAACGAGAGATACCGAGGATATGAAGTTTTCATCGAAGTTTCCATCCAATTTTTCATCGATGGGCGGCTTCTGCTTCGCGCTGATTATCGTCCTGCTGATCAATTCTCCGGCCCAGGAGTCCTCTCAAAATTGGACCCACACCGTGCGTATCGGTGCTTACGGTTTGGAACGCAACAATAACGATGCGGTTCAGATCGTGCGCAAGGCGACGGACGACCATGTCTATGGCGTAGAAGTCGACAACGACATTCCCGGCCGCTATGAAAGCTTCCTCGACCCCACGGCCAAGCTTGAAGCCATCCGTAAAGTCGCGGAGCAAGCGCACAAGGCGAACAATAAGGCTTTTGTCTACATCGCCGGCACGGAGTGCATCACTGCCCACGCCGACAAATCGCCGCATACTCTGCTGAAAGATCACCCGGACTGGATACAAAGGAAGATTACCGGTGAGCCCGCCGTGTTTACCGGCGGCGCGGCCTTCTGGATCAGACAGGACGATGAAGATGTCTGGGTCACGCCGTACGCGAAAGAGTGGCGCAAGCAATACATGCAACGCGTGCGCCAGATCGCAGCCACGGGCATCGATGGAATTTATGTCGACATCCCGTACTGGATGACCCATTTTGACGGTTGGGAGCAGACCTGGGCCAGTTTCGACGATTACACGGTTGCAGCTTTCAAAGACAAGACTGGGCTGGACGCGAAGAAGGATTTGAAATTAGGTGATTTCACTGACGCGAATTTTCGCAAATGGGTTGATTTTCGAATTGAGACCATGACCGATTTCGTTCGTGAGATTCGCGAGGAGGCCCGCACGGTCAATCCCAAGATTATGGTGATTCCCGAGATCTATCCGGGAATCGAAGAAGAAGCGCCTCGAGTCGGCGCCGATGTTTACAAAATGTATGACGTGGTCGACGTCATTGCGCACGAATATGAGTTTGGTAACGGCGAGCACATGGCGGCGGTACGCTCGCAAGTCGACTGGTTCCTCTACCAAGCGGGCATGCTGTCGTTCCGGGCCTTCGCGCAGGGCAAGGCGACCTGGATTCTGAACTACTCGTGGGATGGGCAGAAAGATGTTACCGCTCCGGAGCCAATGAAAAATCTCGCCAACTCGATCGTGATGGCGGGAGCAAATTTCTGGGACGCCCCAGGACATTCGATGGCAGGCTCGAATGATCTGGCCACGCGCCGGCAGATTTTCGAGTGGATCGAAAAGCATGAAAAAGAACTTTATTCACCGCGAACGCCGATACCCTCCGTAGGCGTCTACTTCTCCCCGAAGAGTCGTGATTATGCAGGGAAGGGATTTCTGCCGTCTTATCGTGGAGCCCTGGTATTGCTCATCCAGCAGCACCGGCCCTTCGAGGTGGTTACGCCAAGGACCCTGGCGGGGTTTCATGGCGAGACGCTGGTGCTGCCGAGTGTCAGTGTCTTGAACGAAACCGAGCGGCGAAGTATCAAGGAATTTGTCGATCATGGCGGGCGACTGGTTGTATCAGGCGAGGACGCTTCCGGTGTTCCGCAATCACCGCAAAAGACTGTGTTGCCATCGGATCCGGCGCGCGTGTGTTTCGACGCGCTACAAAGTGACTTCGCGAAAGGTTCGGCGAACCCTCCCGCCGATCTGTTGAATGCCTTCGGCAAAAACGATCGCATTCAACTTGATGCACCGACTACCGTGGCGGCAAATTTCGCCAGAGTGGACGGATCGCTACATATCTACCTCGCAAATTTCGGCGGACTGGTCCCCGGTAAGGTCGCGGTACCGACCCCGGTCAATAACATTCGTGTGCGGGTTCCAGCAGCCACCGGAGATTCTCTTGCGTACCTCCCGTTTCTCGGCGAAAAACAAATTGTTAAGGGAGTAAAGCAAGGGGAGTCGGTCGAATTCACGCTGCCACCACTGGAGCGAGGAGCGGTGGTGTGGGTTATGGGAAAGCAATGAAGGCCGAGCTTGGCCTTTTGCTGAAAGTGACCGGCATCGTGGTTCTGTCGCTCTGCTGCGCCGCTGTCTGTCAGGTTTCAAAGGTGAAAGGTTCTCTCCCCCAAATCGCGAACGGCGAAGGCAAGAATCTCTTTGAGTCTTCCTGTGCCGTGTGCCATGGACTTGACGGCGGTGGAGGCGAGCATGCGCCGAATATCGGTCGCGCCTCCTCTGCCAAGTCCAAACCGGACGCGACGCTTGCTCGGATCGTTCGGGATGGAATTCCGGGCAAGGGAATGCCCTCCTTCAACAAATTTAGCGACCTTGAGGTCCAGTCTGTTCTGTTGTATTTACGTTTTCTGCAAGGGAAAAGTGAGGTTCGATCGGACGTGGGAAATCCCGTCCGGGGCAAACAACTTTTCTTTGGCAAGGCGGGATGTGCCGAGTGTCATGCCATGCTCGGGGAAGGGCATTTCCTTTCGACCGACCTGAGCGATTTTGCCGATGATCACGACTCGAGCGAGATACGCGCTGCCATTGTCAATCCTCGGGAACAGGAAAGAGAGCCCCACAGCTGGGCCCGCGCCACGACCAATTCGGGCCAGGTATTGGCGGGTGTTATTCGCAACGAAAACAATTCTTCGCTTCAGATCCAGGACGCAGACGGACAATTCTACTTATTCATGAAATCGGAATTGCAATCTGTCGAGCGTTCGCCGGCTCCTTCCATGCCTATCGACTACGAACAGAAATTAGCTGCCGCCGAAATTGATGATCTTGTGAGTTACATCGTCCATCAAGCAGGCTCGAGAAGTCGAGTTTCTCAACCCCTTAACCACAACAATGGAGGCTATTGAGTACCCGTTATGGCAAATTTCAGTCGGCGCAATTTTATCCGCTACGCGGCAGCCGCCCCGATGCTCGGTCAGATCTTCGCAAAGAGCGCATTCGCTACCGCAGCCTCCGCGATTGGCAAGTCCTCTCACCTGAATGTCTACTCTCGACTCGGAGTAAAAACGGTCATCAATTGCCGCGGAACTTGGACATATTTGAGCGGATCTTTGGAATTTCCCGAAGTGCAGGCCGCCCAGCGAGAAGCTTCGGAATATTTTGTGAACATGTTCGAACTGCAACACGCAGCCAGCCGGCGGCTGGCGGAATTGACCGGGGCGGAAGCTGGCATGGTGACCTCCGGTGCCGCGGGAGCGATGGCATCGGCCACCGCAGCATGCATGGCTGGAAGTGATCCGAAAAATATCTGGCAGCTTCCGGAAACAACCGGCATGAAATCTGAGGTCGTCATGGTGGGCGGAAGAAGTGCCTTCGACAACGCCATTCGGCTGACGGGAGCGAAACTTGTTCTGGCTGAAGGTCCAAACGAATTAGCCGCTGCGATTCGCCCGGATACAGCGATGATTTACACCACACACCTCGGAGAAGACCTGGAAAAAGAAAACGCGATCGCCAAGAAGGCCGGTGTCCCCATGCTGCTTGATGACGCAGCGGGAATCCCGCCCATCGACAACATTAGGCTTTACGCAAAAATGGGATTGGACCTGTATACATTTTCGGGTGGCAAGGGACTGCGCGGCCCGCAATGCAGCGGCTTGCTGCTGGGAAGAAAAGATCTGATCGAGGCGGCGATGCTGAACACGAGTCCGTGGGAGGGAGCCGTATGCCGCGCCATGAAAGTCGGGAAGGAGGAAATCATCGGAGTCCTCACAGCAGTTGAGACGTGGTTCAAAACCGATCTGAACGCGCTCAATCGCGAATGGAATTCCCGCGTCGAACGCATCGCCACACTGGTAAAAACCGTTCCGGGCGTCGAGACCGAGATTTCGATTCCAACCGACGGCAATCGCTATCCGACGCTTTACATTTCCTGGGATCAAGAGAAGTGGGGCTACACGATAAAGGACTGCGTCCAGGCTTTACGCACAGGTGATCCGGTCATCGAAGTGGCGGGAGCGGATAATCCCAGCATCGTGCCGGCGGTCCGCGAAGGCAATCCAAATCCGAAGAGCAAGGCAGCAGTGTCGAGGCCAGGCAGGCTGGAACTGGTTTCCTCGACCATTCAGCCGAATGAGGTGCTCATTGTGGGGCAGCGTCTTCGAAAACTTCTAAGTGCCGCGCAGAAAGCGCGGGCCGCCTCATAGTGAATTGCGTTGCTTCAAGTACCGAGCGCCAGAGGAGTGCGCCAAGGAGAGCCGGTCGCATGCGTCACTTCTTTTTCGGGATTGTTTTGCTGTTTGAGACCGTCGCTTTCGGGCAAGCGAATCCGGTTGCACCCCAGTGCTCGTCGGCGATCGATGCGGGTGGTTATCTTTACTTGGCAGGGCAAACTGCGAATCGCCCGGACGGTACTGTAGCCGAAAGGTTTTCGGAACAGGCGGCCCAGGCTCTCGAAAATGTAAAAGCAATCGTCAACGCGTCAGGACTGACGATGGACCACATTGTCTATGTCCAGGTTTATCTCGAAAACATAGACGACTACCCATTGTTCGAAAGCATATTCAAGAAGTATTTCCCGATAGTCCCTCCCGCAGGGGCTGTACTCGGAGTCGCAAAACTGCCCTCGCCGGACATTCAAATCAATGCAGTCGCCGTGCGTGATACGAATGGACGCAAAGCGGTCATTCCCCCGAACTACAAATGGGAAGGACCGTTCTCTCCTGGAATCCTGACGCACGATCGGCTGTTCGTTTCAGCCATGCAAGGAAGAGACCCCCAAAGCGGTAAGCTTGCCGATGAACCAGGTTTGCAGACAGACCTCGCCCTCGATGGTTTGAATGCGGTTGTTGTGTCGGCCGGGCTGACGATGAAACACTTCGTCTTCGTGAATCCCTACTTAACGAGCAAGATCCCCTCGAAGGTGATGAACGAACGCTACGCCCGCCGCTTTGAATTTGGTAATACACCGGCACGAGCAACTATCGAAGTGACCGCTTTGCCGCTCCTAGCACAGATTGAATATACCGGTGTGGCAGTGCGCGACCTGAGCCTTCGCCGCGCGGTTCGTCCGAAGAACATGCCGCCAAGTCCCACGGCCAGCCCGTGCGTCTTTGCCGGTGAGACTTTATATTGTTCTGCGAAAAGCGGATTCATCCCGGGTCCCCACGGGGGAGTGTTTGGCAGCTCGACGGCGGCGCAAGTCCGGCAAACCATGCGCAACCAACTCGATAACCTGCAAGAAGCTGACATGGATTTCAACCAGGTTGTGAGCACAACCGTTTATCTGGACGATATTTCAGATTCCGGTACGTTCAACAAAGTCTATGCTGAATATTTTCCCGATGCTCCACCCGCGCAAACGATCGTGCAACAGCTTCCCTCGGCGGACCGTTCTCCAGATTCGGATGGGCACTATCCGGATCTGGAGCAGATGTCGTTGATCGCGGTAAGGACTCCCAAGACGACCGTCGACAAATTGTGCAAATGATAAATCGCGCTACACATCGGGTCCTGAGGTTATTGCTGGTCTTGTCTTTGGGGGCATTTCTCCAGGTGGAAGCCCGGGCAGAACAGCCGCCGGCCACTTGCAAGGTGGAGACCGTAAATTACAAAGGCTGGCAAGCGCAGCAGGTTTCCAACAACTGGGTCAAACTCATTTTCGTGCCGCAAAATGGTGGGCGGCTGATGCAAGTCATTTTTGATGAGCATCCATTCTTGTTTGTGAACCCGACTTATGCGGGGAAATATCTCCCGCCTTCAAACACGCAATGGTTTAATTATGGCGGCGATAAGTTGTGGGTGCTTCCCGAAGGTAACGACGACGAGCAACACTGGGTAGGCAATTCCGACGTATTGGACGATAGTCCGTTTGTTTTTCACGTTGTATCTCAAGGGCCGGTTTGTGAGGTATCGTTGGCCGGACCGGCAGACCCGCTTACGGGTCTCCAGTTTACCCGTACCGTACGCCTCGATTCGGATTCCCCTCGCATCCGTTTCCACGCGACGTTTGCAAACGCGAGCGGACACCCGGTCGAATGGTCCGTGCAATCGGTAACGCAATACGATACGTCCGATGCCCGTGACCCGTCGCACCATAATAAGGATATCTGGGGATTCAGCAGCGCGAATCCGACGAGCGCCTACCTCGATCGGTACCACGTAAGATTTGGACCCGCGGAGAACTCTGCGGCTAGGATCAGGCCAGACGGCATCTTTTCACTGCATTATGTCCCCCTGGCGGCGGAGTTGTGGCTGGATTCGAAGGATGGATGGTTGGCAGTGGTAGACGGCGCCAGCCAATATGCCATGGTCGAGCGATTCCGCTACGACGAGACCAAGCAGTATCCGGGAAAGGCGTCCGTAATTTTTTGGACGAACGGTCCGGAACTTCGGCAGGCGGCAGACGGAACCGTGACCTTTGGACGACCGGATAAGGAACCGCCTCCTTATTATATGGAGGCAGAGTTGAATTCCCCGCTGGTGCGGCTCTATCCCGGAGAATCGTACAGTTTCGATACGGAGTGGTTTCCAACGCGCGGTGACAGCGGGTTTCAGACGGTTAGAGATTCGGGGTTGGTGGTTAAGCCTTTGCGTGCGGTTGAAGTAGGCGGCGAAAAGATCGATGTCAGCGGGACTTTTGGCGTCTTCTTTCCCGGCCAGCTGGTCGCCTATTTTTACAGCTCCGCCGGAACTGTGATAGGCACTCAGTCAGTCGCAGCTGTCGATCCCGCGAGAGTCGTACGTCTGGAGAGTTCGGTAAAGTTCAGCGGCCATCCCGGACGCATTTCGCTCCATCTCGTCGATACCAACGGTTTAGACCGCGGATCGCTCGGGGAAGTGTCGATTGAAGTTTCCGGCCGGCCTCAATGAAAATCAACCTGCGGTCAAAGGCGGAAGCAACAGCAGGTCTTGCCCTATTGCTCTGCGGCATGGTCGCGCCGCTGCAAGCACAAGAACCCGCAACGAACGTGACTGCAAACGCAAACGTCAACGCAAACAAGGCGCATACGCAAGAGCAGGAGAATGTTGCGGCCAGTCCCAACGGGAAGAACTGGACGTCGTATAACGGGGATTACTCCGGGCAAAGATACAGTAGCCTAAGCAGCATCAATACAACCAATGTTTCGCACCTGCGGGCGGCGTGGATATTCCATGCCGAAAACACCTCAAAACTGGAAGTCACGCCCGTGGTCTACAACGGTGTGATGTATGTTACTGCTGCGAATACTGTGTCCGCGTTGGATGCGCGTACGGGACGGGAGTTATGGAAGCACGAACGTGCCGTCAGCAGCGGTCTTATCGATGATGCCGCTGCACACAAGAATCGCGGTGTGGGACTCTGGAAAAACCGCGTTTACATGCAGACCGATAACGCGCACTTACTCTGCCTCGACGCACGCTCGGGTCGCGTGCTTTGGGATGTGACCTATGGAGATTCTGCCAAAGGCTACGGATCCACCGGCGCTCCGCTCGTAGTGAAAGATCAGGTCATCGTCGGTACTTCCGGCGGCGATAGCGGAGTGCGCGGTTTCCTCGCGTCTTACGACGCCGAATCCGGTGAGTTACGCTGGAAGTTTTGGACGATACCGGCTCCGGGAGAACCCGGTTCATCAAGTTGGCCGGGAGACGCTTATCTGCATGGCGGCGGCACGACGTGGATGCCGGGGACGTACGATCCCGAACTGAACATCCTGTACTGGACGACCAGCAATCCAGCACCAGACTTCGCGGGGAAGCAGCGTCCTGGAGATGATTTATACACGGATTGCGTTTTGGCGCTGGACGCAGACACTGGAAAGTTGAAATGGCATTTTCAATTTACTCCGCACGATTTGTACGACTATGACGCAAATGAGACGCCGGTTCTGATCGATGTGGATGAGCATGGAGAGAAGCGCAGGTTGCTCGTGCAAGCGAATCGCAACGGCTTCCTCTACATTCTCGATCGAACGAACGGGAAACTTGTAAGGGCGACGCGCTTTCTAAAAGAGGTGACTTGGGCCACGGGGATTGACGAAGCTGGCCGCCCGATTCTTTCATCGCTTATTCCAACGGCGGATGGCACACGCATCTGTCCCGGCATCGACGGCGGCACAAATTGGTACTCTCCTTCTTACAACCCTGTAACTCGGATGCTCTATTTCGTTGCACTCGAAGGTTGCAGCTTGTTCGTCGCAGGGCCTTCGGAGTACAAAGACGGAGCGACGTATTATTCCACCGGAACGAAAAAGATCCCCACCGAAGGCCAACAAAAAGCCCTTCTCGCCTACACCATTCCAGATGGAACGCTGGCGTGGCGCTATGCGCAGGTGGGGCAGGGAACCTCGTGGGGAGGAACGATGACGACTGCCGGTGGGTTGATATTTTTCGGAGACGATTCCGGATCGATTGCGGCAGTGGATGCGCGCAGCGGTCACCCGCTCTGGGAATTCAATACCGGACAAACGATCCGCGCCTCTCCCATGAGTTATGAAGTTGACGGAGTGCAATATGTGGCGATTGCTGCCGGAAGCGACGTCCTATCTTTTTCGCTCGATCTCCATTAGTGCTCTCGGCTTGGCATCCGATCCCGATCGACGAGATAGACCGCTCCTATTGACTTTGATAACAGCCGACGTCGATTTTCTCGGATTTTACTCGCGCAAAGCCATCAAGATCCAGTTCTCCGACCGGTACGCTGTCTTTGGTGCCGGTTCCAAGCGCGGGCGAATCTGATCGCAGGTGGAAGTCGTTCTTGGCCGGATCAACGAAGCGCGGGTCGGAAAAGCGCGAACTACGATCATTCCCGCTGCTCTCGACATATTTGTCGAATCCCGTGACAGTGGCGGCGGCTCCTGCCCATGTACTCGCTTGCGCGCCGGAAGCACAATAATAAATGTTGTGATCGATGATGGCGGGGAGCTGGTTCTTGTTGTCGACCTGAGTTTTCGTCAACGTGAGGAGGCAGCGGGGCCCTGCGACCACGATGTTATTTTGAAAAATATTGTCAGCCATGTTCCACTGCATCTGGAACTCTCCAGAACCAGTCGCCGAAGTATCATTTTCATAGAGAGTGTTATTGATCACAGTGCAGTGATCGGTGTGTCCCCGGTCGGGCGCATAGCCCCCAATAGAAACCCCTGCGGTATGGCAGTGATAGATTAGATTGTTGCGTGCCGTGATGTAACTGGTGGCGCGATCCTTGTGCTCGCTCGCCAGTTCGATCCCAAAATCCACATCGTGAATCACGTTCTGTTCGATCAGTATCCTGGTGCCGCCGTCCACGTAAATTCCGTCGGAAGACTCATCGCTGCCGTATGCCGGATTCCCCTTCGACGTAATGTTGTACACCAGGTTGCCACTCACCACTCCGTCGCGAGCCTGATCGACGGTGAGGTCGTGTGCCGTGCGCTCAAAACCGATGACGTCGATTCCGATGTTGTTATTGTCGTGGACGACGTTGTGCGTGATGCGAAAATTCGTGACGTTCCCATTCACCACCAGCGACTCGCTTGACCCGGTCTTAAGGTGATGCACCTCGTTGCCATCGATGATCAGGTCAGTGATAGGAGCGGTGGTGTCGGTTCCGTAGACGGCAATGCCAAAGCCGTTGCCGCCACTTCCCGGAGCATCGCGTCCAGGAAATGTTTGCTCGATGTGATGGACGTTGTTCTTTAGAAGTTCTATATGGGAGCCAGCCCCGGAAACGTCGATACCTAACGGCGCTAACCGATGCTCGGCAGTTCGGAAGTTCCGAATTTCAAAGCCCTCAATCCTTACGTAACTCTGGTTGTGTATGGTGACTATGCCCTGCCTGTCAGCGGGAGTGAAATGCGCAGCGTCGAGAATCGCCGTTTCGCCCGGGTAGCTTCTCAAAGTGATGAATCCGTCACTTGCATTCCCGGAGAAGTTGATTTTCACCAGTTCTTCGTAGACCCCTTCCCGCACGTTGACGGTGCTGCCAGCGCGCGCAGTGTCTGCCGCATGTTGAACCGTCCGCCACGGTCTGCTTTGAGTGCCGGGATTCGAATCATCCCCCGCCATCGACACGTAGACGAAAGAATTCGGCTGGCCAAACGACGCAGAGACAGAAATAAACACCAGGAAAAAAATTGAAAGCTTCAAAGTGGATCACTCCCGTGAAAACGCTCCGACGAAAAAATCAAGAACTGCGCTATTGCCGATGGTTGAAGATGTCGAATACCAGACTGGTGTTTGCTGTATCGAGGATGAGAACGTAGCTGTCGCCGATTGGGTTCCCGGACGCATCAAGGGCCCGGATTTGGTAGTCCATCCTCTCGGCGCCTCTGAGTCCGGACGTGTCAAAGCTGGCAGTCCAGACGTGTGCGTCTAGAGCATCCAATTGCGCTCTGGCGGAGACTTCTTTCCAACTCCAGTCGGTTCCAGATCCCGTGTAGCGCAGCAATTGCGCTCCGCTCGTGTCGCCCTGCAGCATATACTCCGCGCCGACAGCGAGCCCTCCGCCGTCGTAGCCGGTTTTCGGATTCCGATCCGTGTCGAAAAACACCTGCCACTCCGCCCCGACCGCTGAACTCCAGCGCACCGAAACCCGGCCCGGCTTTCGCAGTCCGTTCCAGTCGAATGAATCCGGCCACGCCGTCGCAAACGGAGCCTGCACTGCCTGTTGCTCCACCCGCGAAGCCTCAGCTTTCCAATAAGCGGGCGGGCTCGCGTACGGATTCGCCGTCTCGTCTGTGAAATACACCCAACCTGCGTTGCGCTGCTTGGCCAGTTCGAACGCCTCTGTCAATTGGTCCGCGGACATTCCATAAACGATGTGCCAGAAGCGATCAGGCGGATATTTGTGCACCCATGCATACCCCACATAGTTGTCCCGATAGTTTTCGAGACCCTGGTCCTCCCAGTTCATCAGGATATTTGTGATCCCCATCCAGCAGTCGCTCGGGCTGTAAGTGCCCGGATTGAGCACGGTGATGCGCGCGCCAACTTTTTCGCGAACGTAATTCGTCAGTTCTTGGTAATAGAGAAACGCGGAAGAGAAGTAAGGGTTCGTTGCGTTGCAGTCGGTCGGAGCTTCATCAAAGAAAATGCCATCCACAAGGTAATTCTTGTAGACGGCATCAATCTTGCTTCGAACAATTTTCGGGTCCCGGGTTCCATAGCCGGTGTAGGTGTAACCGAGGACGAAAATTCCGCTTGCGCGCGTTGCTTTGATTGCCCGATCCACGCTGCTGTAGTAGCGGTCGTCATCCCCGTTGTCGAGGTTGACGATCATGATCCCCGGAGCCTGCGGTCCGGGTTTCTCCCAGCCTGACCACTCTGGCGATCCCGGGTCCTGATACGAAGGCGCGCCCAGCCGAACTTGCCCCTGCAGCAACGTCACAAACAGGGCCGAAAAGAGGCCCATGATGAAGCACCGCAACCGACTAGACATTTCCGACTCCCTCTAGAACTCGAACCTGACACCGAACTGGAAAGTCCGCGGCACATACCCCGGCGCATCAGCGTTATTACCAGGAATGGTTCCGAACAGAGGATCTCCAAAGTTCGAATTTGGCTGCCCAAAGCGCGGATGATTGAAGAAGTTGAACATTTCCGCCCGAACCTCGATTTTCGTTCCTTCCTTGGGCACGAATGACTTATAAAGATTCAGATCCACATTGTGAATGCCGTCCACGCGCAAGTTAGAGAAATAGCGTGGAGCATTCCCCGGAGTCTGATCGCCAGGATTCGCAAAGCAGTTAGGGTTAAAAAACGTGGCGGGCGTCGCATTCATGTAAGTTAGGGCTACGTCGTTCATGCTGAGCCCAGTCCTGGGATGGCTGCACAAGACGTCAGGGCGCTGGGTGCCATTCGCCAGTTGTGGACTGGTGAGAGCGATCGCCATGGGTTGACCCGATTGTGCTGTGATTAAGGTGGCGATCGACCAGCCTCCAACCACGGAGTCGAGAGCGCGGTTCATATCTTCGCCAATCCATTGATTGCGGCCGATCGGCATGTCGACAACAACGGCTAGCGCCAGACGCTGCGGCGTGTCGTTGGCGCTGATCGAGTGTTCCAGGTTTAAGCGGTCAAGCTGCTGCGGCTGTCCGCTGCCGAGCGTTCCCACCCAGTTATTCCTGCCGGCTGAGGAATCGTCTGTCGACTTCGACACGGTGTAGCTACCTTCGAAACTGATGTGGTGCGTAGTGCGCTTCTGGAAGCGAATCTGGAGCGCGTGATACCAGGAACTGGCTTCCTCCAGCGCCAGGCCCTCGAAGTCTCCGCTGAACTGGGGATACTTAACCAGCAGATTTCCCAATGGGAGGGTACTTTGGAAATAGTTCGAGTTGGGCTCGTTGAAGCAAGGATTGGAGGGGGAGGGGGAACAAGGGCTGTTGAACAGGGGCGCAAACGGATTGCCAACCTGTGTCTGTAGGAAGCTGCTCACGCAAGCATCCATCAAACAGGTCGGATCCGTGGGAGTAACTGCGGCGGTGATCTGCGCCAGCAGTGCCGACGGGATAAAATCCTGATTGTTGGTGCCCGACCATGGCAGATGGGTGCTCCGGTTTGCCGAGTAATCCATACCTAATACGATCTGGCTCGGCAACTCCCGCTGGATTCCCAGATTCCACTGATAGATATTGGCGTCTCGCGCTGCGGTCGTGCCCAGATCGTTATTGTTGCCGTATCCCCAATTCGCCAGCGCGCCGTACTGTTTTCCCTGCGGACCAGTGAAACCGGACGGAAACGGATTCTCCAAAGTTGCCGATTGTGTCTGAAAATTGTCGTTGGTAAAAAACATGGTGGCCGTCTTGCGGAAGGCGGTGCCGGGATATTGGAAGTTTGTTGCGGGGCTCATTCCGAAATAAATTCCCGCGCCGCCGCGTACAACGGTCTTCGAATCGACCGCATAGGCGAAGCCTAGTCTTGGTCCGACATCCTTGCGGTATACAGGGACGCTCCTGTTGCCAGAAGTGGGGAACTGAGTAGTTCCGAACAACTCCTGCGACGCGGGGATGCTGACGCCTTGCGACAGCAAGAGCGCCTGGGCGCTGCTTGTACCCGCCGGTGCGCCCGATGGGACAAAGTTCAGAGGGATATTCACGCCAGTGTCGGTCGTGAAGTCGCTGAACTCGATCCGATTGTGGCGCTCGTTATACGGCGTGCTCCACTGATAGCGCACGCCGAGATTCACTGTGAGTTTCGAATTCACCTTCCAATCGTCCTGGAAATAAAATCCTGTTTCTGCCGACTTGTTGGCTACCGACGGCAGCACAGTAAGGGCCGTCGGTTCCTGTGAAAACGGATTTACGTTGTCGGCATATCCAAAAAGAAGGCTGGCAAATGGATTCCCAGTTGGGTTGCCGGAGCCGTCAGTCTCGCTGTTCGGGGTCGGCGAAGTGACGTAATCGGAAAAATTGAAGCCGCCTGTCGGATTCGAAGGCTGAAAGAAGTTATTGTAGAAAAGTCGCTGTTCCCCACCGAACTTCATCAGGTGCGAGCCTTTCGAAATCACGAACTGCGACGAGTAACTGTAAAGGGTATGCGCAAAGGTCGTGTTTGTGCAGCACTGATCAAAGAGATTGCTCCACGATGAAGCCCCATTCATGAAGAACGAGGGCAACCGGTCGACTCCGTTGGCCGTTTGCAGCACGGCGGGTAATCCTTGAGCGCCGGCTGGTAACGAAGCGTTGAGGCTGGAAATCGTGGGGCCGTTCGGTGTCTCCAGTTCGTGCACGCGGTCGATCGCCGCGTGATTCGTCCAGATCACCCGGGGGCTGATCGTCCATGTGTATTCGAACGAGCCGTTCTGCGCCACGACTGAATCGCTCTTGATTCCGTCATTGTCGAACCCGTCTCCCAGAATAAAGGGAGTGGAAAAGTCAGATGACCCTCGGCTGTAGCGAGCGTTGACGCTCTGTCTTTCGTTGATCTTATGGTCGACCTTGATGTCAAATTGGTAATCCGGCTGATGCGCCGGAGTGGTGAACTGGAAGTTGTTGAATTCACCTGCTCCCGGCACGTTCGGCTGCGGGTATAGGTTCAGGACCGCCAACCCGATTTGGTCAATCTCGTTTCCGGGTATTATGTTACCCGGAACCAGCGGCCTAACACACCCTAATGATGGGGTGCAGGTAGGCTGCGTGGGGTCATAGATTAGATTGGGAGTGGGGTCGGTAGCCGTTGGGCCGAAATTTCCGCTTCGTTGAGCCACTGTGGGTACCGAAGCTAAGCTGCTCGTCGCGGAATAGCTACTGACTTTTTCATAGTCGGCGAAGAAAAACGTCTTGTTCTTCACGATCGGCCCGCCGATCGAAAAACCGCCCTGATCGCGCTTGCTATCAGGCTTAGGGCTTGGCGCGGGATTGAAGAAATCGCGGGCGTCCATTTGTGGACGTTGCAGGAAATACCATCCACTGCCATGAAAAGCGTTTGTGCCGCTCTTCATGACCATGTTTACGACAGTGCCGCCGTTGTTGCCAAACTCCGCCGAGAAGCTATTGTTTTCAACCTTGAATTCTTGGACGCTCTCGACCAGCGGCTCGTAGTAAACGTTCGAGTTGCCGCCTTCGCCCTGTTCGGGCGCGCTGATCAAAGCGCCGTCCAGTCGCACCTCGGCGGTCGCATTGCGTTGTCCGTTCGAAACAAAATTGGTCCCCGACGGGTAATTGTCGCTGGTGCCGGACCCGGCCACCTCGGTGACGCCAGCCGACAAGAACGTCATGCCAAAAAAATTGCGATTAGCCAGCGGAAGCTCTTTCACATATTCACTAGTAATGTCCGTTCCTAATGTCGCATTGTCCGTATCAAGCAACGGAGCGGTGGTCGTCACGTTTATGGTCGCGAGTGTGCCCACAACGTCCAACTTAAAGCTCAGCGAGGATTCCTGGTCCACGGCCAGAACCACCCCGGTTTTCTCCGCCGAGCGGAAGCCGGTTGCCTCCACCGTTACGTCGTAGGTGGAGGGGCGCAAACCGGTGAAGAAAAACGACCCCTTCCCATCGGTGCGAGCCGTACTGGCAATGTTCGTGCCCACATCCTTGATGGTGACCGTCGCGTTGGGAACGACCGCCCCGCTCGCGTCGGAAACAACGCCGCGCAATTGCGCGCGATAGTTGCCTTGCGCTACCGCCAAGGTCGCCCAGGTGACAAACAACGCCGCCAAAGGAAGAAGCCGTCCAGTCAGTCGCATAGAGCCCCCTGATGCAGATGTGTTTCGTTTGGTTACGATTAATTGCGATAGCCATCTTTGAACAGCAGGGCTCAGGGTGTCAAGGCAAATGTTGCGCCTAGGGTCCGGTCAACAGGCTGAAAATGACGCTTGCGCAAGGCTGGCCAAATTGTGCGGCGGTGCTTGCCTCATCTCAGCTTCGCCCATGATTCATCTGGCCAGATGGTTTCGAGTGGTTGTAGTATGTTTCCATATGTTTCGTTCCAATCGGCACCAGCTATGCCGAGGATGGAAGGAAACAGTCCGATTTGGCACTATGTTTTTTGGTACTAGGATTTAAGGAGGATACTTGCAGAATCCGCTGCAGGCTCTATTGGAGCTGGCTGACGAGGAGAAGGACTTGCGCGGGCTGCGCTACACGCCGCGCGAAATCTCGCAGCAACCCGACAGTTGGGAGGCAACCTATCTAAAGTGCCGAGGCCAGCAAGTCGAAATCGACTCCTTCCTGAAGAGCTTCGGAATTGGGCGCGACCTCGAATCGAAAGAACTCGCGGCTCCAACCGTCTACCTGGTGGGCGCAGGCACGTCCGACTACATTGGGCGCGCCGTAGCCGACTTGTTGCGCTTGCGTTGGTCTTGCCCGGTGTGGGCCATTCCCAGCACCGATTTGCTTACAGACCTGGACAATCTTGTTCTCGAAGACCGCGACTACCTCTGGATTTCTTTTTCCCGGTCCGGCGATAGCTCTGAAGGTGTTGCCGTCCTCGAAAAGGCGCTCGCCGCCTATCCCCGCGTACGGCATCTTGTTGTCACTTGCAATCAGGCTGGACGAATGGCTCAACTCTGTTCTCAGAATCCAAACCAAATGTTCGCTCTCATCCTCGACGATGCCGTCAACGACCGCGGCCTGGCCATGACCAGTTCCTTCAGCAACATGGTCATTGGAGGCCAGTGCATCGCTCACCTCGATGACATGGAACGATACGGAGATACCCTGGCGAGCTTGAAAGCCATGGGGAGCAAGTTCCTCTATGACGCAGTGGAAATCGCTTCCTCCATAGCAGGGTTGAATTTCTCAAAAGCTTGTTTTGTCGGTATTGGACCACTCGCTGCGGTTGCGAACGAGTCCGCGTTAAAGCTACTCGAACTCACAGCCGGCAAGATTCACACCATGTCGGAATCGGTATTGGGGTTTCGGCACGGTCCCATGTCGGCGCTGGATAAGAACACGCTGTTCGCGCAATTTGTCTCCAACGATTCTCGGCGGCAAAAATACGAACTGGATCTGTTGCGTGAAATACGCGACAAGCGTTTGGCTGGAATCACGATCGCGATTGCGCCGCAGCGTCTTCCGGGACTTGAGTCTCTCGCCGATTACGTGATTTCTCTGGAAGCTCCAACGACTCTCAAGGACGAGTACCGGCCCCCTGTCGATGTCATGTTTGCTCAGTTGCTGGGCCTGTTCTCATCGCTCAATGCGGGCCTCCGCCCTGATCACCCTAGTCCAAGCGGCGCGATCAACCGGGTGGTTGCGCATCTCCAGATATATTCCTAAGAACCCACTCAGACCAGAGTTACTTCAATGCCGGCATTCCTCAAGGCCAGAAGGTCAGGCTTGCGGATGCCCTTGTCGGTGATGACGTGTTGTAGCGAACTGGGAGGTGCGATGAGCGACAGACTGCGCCTCCCGAACTTACTAGAATCGCACACGACGACCGTCCGTTTCGCAATTTCTGTCATGATTCTGTTGACTTTGGCTTCCAGAAGGTTGGGTGTGCTGAGGCCATAGCGGACGTCAAATCCATCGACGCCGAGGAACAGTATGTCCGCGTTGAGCCGTCCCAGCGCCTCTTCCGCGATAGGACCGACCAGAGAGAAAGAATTCTTCCGCATCGCGCCACCGGTCAGGATGACGTCGATTGCGGAGTTGGCCAGCTCAGCGGCAACATTTACGCCGTTGGTGATCACGGTAAGATTGCGCATGTCGCGCAACGCGCGGGCAATCTCGGTTGTCGTCGTGCCGGAATCGAGAATTACGACCTGCCCCTCGGAGACAAGGCGTGCAGCCGCCGCTGCAATGCGAAGTTTCTCCTTCCGGTGCAAGCGTCCCTTTTCACGCAGCGTGGGATCTTCCAGCGCACTGTCATGCGTAGGCAGCGCGCCGCCGTGCGTGCGTTTGACCATGCCCAGCAAATGGAGAGCTTCAAGGTCTTTCCGGATGGTCACTTGCGAAGTTTGAAACTCCTTCGCGAGGTCGGTCACCAGTACTCGCTTTTCGCGCTGCAGGAGGCCAAGGATTGCCCGGCGACGTTCCTCGTTGAGCAGGTTGTTTTTTTCGGCAGAGGGCATCTTGGCGTCACGCGTCGAGCTACGTCGCACAGGGGCCACTCTTTATATCGTATCTCCTCCGCATCAGCAAGAAGCAGATACACAAAGGGACACGCTGTCTAATTAATTTGCTGATCCTTGGGCAGTCCGGCGTTGATGTCTTTTAGGGTTTGGAATCCATCCTTGACGACGGTTGTCTTGATGTTGTCCCTGGTCACGGCGACCGGTTGCAACATGATCGTGGGCACCTTAATTTTGCCGTTGTTAGTCATCGCGTTCGCGTCGGGTTTCTCGCCTTTGGCTAATTGAACGGCAGCCTCCGCAGCCTTTGCCGCTTGCTGTTTGATCGACTTGTAGACCGTCATCGTCTGCGTGCCCTGCGCGATGCAGATAATCGCGGCTAGATCGGCATCTTGTCCCGAAACCGGCACTTTGCCGGCCAGATTGTGTTCGCGGAGAGCTTGGATAGCGCCGCCAGCCATCCCGTCGTTCGAAGCGACGACCGCTGCGATATTGCCCTGGGAGGATTCAATCGCCTTGAGCATATGAAGATAAGCCTCGGAGGGTAGCCACTCTTTCATGTATCCATCGGCGATCACTTTGATGTCGCCGCGATCGATATAGGGCCGCAGTACCTTCATCTGTTCGTCATGCAGAGTCTTGGCGCCCTCGTCACTAGGAGAGCCGGCGATTAGAACATAATTTCCCCGGGGCGCGAGTTTCACGAGAGATTCGGCTTGCATCTTGCCGATCTTGATCCGGTCAAAACTAATATAGAGATCGACATCGCTATTCTCAGCGAGGCGGTCGTAACTGATGACTTTCACGTTGGCCAACTTTGCGAAGTCGACCATCCGGCCGGCCCGTGCGGTTTCGTGCGGCAACAAGACGAGGACTTTGATTCCGGTCTTGACCATGTCCTTGACCTGCTGGAACTGAAGATCATCGTTTCCGTCCGCGTCACTGGTGATGACTTCGGCTCCCAATTGCTGTGCCCGCGCCTTGAAAGAATCCACGTCGGTCTGCCAACGCTCGCCTTTCATCGCTTCGGCGGAAAAGCCAATCTTCAGGTTGTCGCCGCCTTGTGCCTGCGCGAGTGGACTGCGGGGAACAACTGCCAGGGCGCATAGAACCGTCAGCATTCTCAGGGATTTCAGGATGCCTCCTTGACCTTGCCGAGCGTAGTATAGCGCTCCGCCAAGTGGCAGATGCATAGCGAAACAGAGTCCTCGCACACCAAAGGCTTTGGTCAAATGTTCTGGCCCGCTACATTGAAGACCACGGCAACATGGCCGCCAGCCACGTTGCCAGCATCGTGATTGTTACGGGTGTAACCGTGACTGATCGTTGCAAGCACCTATAATTTGTGACAGAATTCGCAGCCGTAAGCAACGAAGTCGGGACCCGGGCCCCACATGAAATGGACAAACTAAATGTAGTTGTTGCTCTCACCACACGAGACAACGATTACCAGGCGGAGCAGGCAGTGGCCGTGGCTGACATGGCCGCGCGACTTGGCGTCAAGATCCAGATCATCTACGCGGACAACGACGCCGTCAATCAGACTCAACAACTCATCAAGATCATCCAGGACTCCACACAGCGGCCGGACGCCATTTTGGTCGAACCGGTGGGTACAGGCATGCCTCAGGTCGCAAAGGCGGCCGTTGGAGCAAAGATCGGCTGGGGCATCGTCAACAGTCATCCTGATTACATCCCCGAACTTCGCCGAGGTGGCGCGGTTCCGGTTTTCTCGGTCAGCACCGATCAATCTGAAGTGGGAAAAATTCAGGGCAAACAACTCGGTGTCCTGGTTCCCAAAGGCAATGTTCTGTATGTCGAAGGGCCGTTCAGCAGCACGGCGACGCAACAGCGCACGAAAGGAATGCTTTCCACCAAGCCATCTTTGGTCGAATTAAAGATGCTTAAAGGCGATTGGACGGAGCGCAGCGCCAACCGCGCCATGAAGTCCTGGCTGTCACTCGGGTCGTCACGCCAGCTTGAGATTCGAGCGGTGATTTGCCAGAACGATGCCATGGCGATGGGAGCCCGAAAGGCTCTAGACGATCTCACGGAAAAGGATCGCGAGCACTGGGCGAATACTCCCTTCACCGGGTGCGATGGCGTGACCAAGACGGGGCAGGACTGGGTGCGCCGCGGCTTGCTGAAAGCCACCATTATCACTGCGGCGGCGGCGGGAACGGCCTTGGAAATTCTGGTGAAAGCAGTGAATGCCGGTTCTCAGCCCCCGGAGTCCACGTTGATTCCGCCGAAATCCTTTCCCGCGATCGAAGAATTGCGGGGGCGCGGCTAAGACAAATCGCGGCTTCACAAATTCTGCTGGATGTATTTTGCGCTGTCGAATTTCTTGCCCGTACTCGCGCCTGACATATAACGAATCAGACCGAAGATGGGGCGGTCGAACCACGGGCGATCGAACTTGCCCACAATTGACCAGGCGATTCCGGCATAGCCGTTCGGGTCGCGTCCATCTAATTCGTACTTATCGTTGAGGCGAACGGCGATCTGGTAGGCCTGCGCAGGCGATGGACTCCATTCCAGAATTTTCTTGGCCCAATACATACGCAGATAGTTGTGCATCCAGCCGGTCGTGACCATCTGCTTTTGCGCAGCATTCCAGAGTTGATCGTGGGTTTCGGCCTGCTCCAATTGGGCTTCGGTGTAGAGCACCGGTCGATTGTCTTTTGCGTGACCCGCCAGGGTGCGATGCGCCCATGGTTCGGCGCATTCGAAATTATCGTAATTGGGATTGAAACGCACAAGATTAACCGCCAACTCGCGCCAGGTGATGAGTTGGTCAAGGAACGCTTCTTTGTCGGAAATGGGGGCGTCGGTTTTTTGTATGGCGAGCGCGACCGTTAGAGGACCGATATGACCGAAGTGAAGATAGGGCGACAGACGGCTGGTGCCGGTAAGCTCTGGTTTGTTGCGGTTGGTGTCGTACCCCTGCAATCCGCGCTTGATGAAGTCACGGAGCAGTTTGAGAGCTTCGCTTGTGCCGCCGCGAAAACTTGAGACAGGACCAACGGTCCTATCGAGGGGCCAACCGTCGGTGATGTCGAAGTTTGGATCGAGCGAATGCAGCTCTTCCGATCCTGGCGAAGCCCATGCAACTCTGGCGTTGGGATTTTTCGGCGACACGAGAAATTGCTTGAAGTGCGCCCGCAGTCTCGGCCGGATGACGCGCGCGGCGTATTGCTCTTTAAGTAGGAGAGTTGATGGGACAATCACGTCGGCATCGACCGTCCAAAATGGGACGGTAAGCTTCATGGCTGCACTGCGGCGCCACGATTCGGGTTCGCGCATGGGATTTTCGTCACCCACGACCAGCGCTGCTTTCACTTCGGCGCAGAACTTCAGCAGGCTGTGCTCCGGGAACCGCCGCAACACGAATCCGATGTTGCGCTTCTTGAGAGACGAAGCGATATCAGGGATTCCTTCGGCCAGGAAGCGATAGTGCCGCAGGTTGGCGTGCGGATAGAAAGGAACGGGCGCGAAGAAAACGACTGCGGGCTTTTGCAGTGCATTTGCGGCCTCGACAGCGACGTCGAGGGCTGGATTATCGAAGCCGCGTTGCGCCCGTTGCATCCAGTAGACGACGCATTTGCCGTCGGGGTCGGGCAGGCCGGGGCGTCTTACGGTTAAACGCGGATCACGGGTCAACTCAGCCAGAACATCCATTGTGGGATCAGTGGTTCTCAGTCTATAACTCTAGAGCATGAATGAGCCGGATCACGCGGCGATGCTGGCGGTGGCACTGGCGGAGGCGCGCAAAGGACTGGCGGAGGGCGGTATTCCGATCGGCGCGGCCATCTTCGACGCGGAAGGCCGGCTGATTGGGTCAGGTCACAACCGCCGTGTGCAGAACAGTGACCCCTCGATGCACGGCGAGACGGATGCCTTCCGCAATGCTGGACGGCAACGAAGCTATCGCCACCTCACCATGGTGACTACGCTCGCGCCTTGCTGGTATTGCAGTGGGCTCGTCCGTCAGTTCGGTTTTGGATCGCTCGTGGTGGGAGAAAGCCGCACCTTCCAGGGCGGAGTTGAATGGCTGCGCTCGCTCGGCATCCGAGTGGTAGACCTCGATTCTTCGGAGTGCGCCACGTTGTTAGGCGAATACATCCGCAAAAATCCAGCGGTGTGGAACGAGGACATCGGGGAAGAATGACGACGTCCGCTACCAATCCCTCCTTATGTAGTAAATACCAGGCCGTTCAACTCCAAGCGGAGAAAAACAAATTGATCGAGCGCTACTTTAAACTCGCCGAAAACCAAACCAGCTTTAAGCAGGAAATGCTGGGCGGGCTCACCACGTTCGTCACCATGGCTTACGTGATCGTCGTGAATCCGCGCATTCTGGCAGACGCGGGGATGCCCGTCGACGGCGTAGTCTTTGCGACGTGCCTCTCGGCAGCGGTGGCTACGTTGGTGATGGGCCTCTACGCCAACTATCCGATTGCCCTCGCGCCTGGAATGTCACTGAACGCTTATTTTACTTACGCTGTCTGTCTAGGCATGCACGTTCCGTGGCAGACGGCACTGGCCGTGGTCTTCTTTTCTGGTGTCTTGTTCCTGCTGCTGACCGTGACTCGCGTCCGCGAGCAGATCGTGAACGGCATACCCAACTGCCTGAAACATTCGACTGCGGCCGGCATTGGAATGTTTATCGCTTTCCTTGGCTTGCGCAATGCGAAACTCGTGGTCGCGAACCCAGCGACTTTTGTCGGGCTGGGCAACTTCTCCGACAACGAACTCCAAACGGCCTGCTTCGGCCTCGCTCTTACGATTGTTCTGATGGTGCGCCAGGTTAAAGGCGGAATCCTGATCGGCATCCTCGGAACGACGCTGCTCGGAATGCTGCGCCACATTTCGCATTGGCCCACCGCGATCGTGGCGCTTCCGCATCCTTCGTCGACATTTCTGAAACTCGATTTTCGCGGGGCGATGCATCTTGGCCTGCTGGAGATACTATTCGCATTCCTGTTCGTGGACCTCTTCGACAATGTGGGCACGCTGGTCGGAGTCTGCGAGCAGGGGGGATTCATCAAGGATGGCAAGATTCCGCGCGTGGGCCGCGTGCTTGTCGCGGACGGTGTAGGCACGGTTATAGGCTCTCTGACCGGGACATCGACCGTGACCAGCTATATCGAAAGCGTGGCGGGAGTCGCAGCGGGAGCCCGAACCGGGTTGAGTAACATTGCGGTCGCCGGCCTTTTTCTGCTCGCGACCTTTTGCTCGCCGGTGGCGGCCGCCATTCCCGCTTATGCCACTGCGCCTGCACTGATACTGGTGGGAGCGCTGATGACACAGTCCATATCGCTGATTGAGTGGAGCGATTTCAGCGAGGCGGTGCCGGCTTTTATCACCATGCTGGCGACGCCCCTCACCTTCAGTATCGCCACCGGTCTGAGCCTCGGGCTGATCGCGTATACCGTGGTGAAAATCGCCGCCGGCAAGTTCCGCGAAATCACTATCCTTATATGGATCCTTACCGCACTCTTTGTTCTGCGCTACATCTATCTGGCGACGGCTTGATCGAGCATTTCCCGGCTGCCCGGGTCTCGATGTTGGCTTAGAAACACGTCTAGATGTTCGTCTCAAAGAGAGACTAACCCGTGTTTGTCACAGAAACGGGAGCGTTCCATCACCAATCCCCGCCTTCATAAGATGTAGGATACTTCGCGTTTTGGAGTGTGTCCGCCATTTGATGGGAAGCCAAAAAGCGGGTCCGATTCACCGAATATTCAACAAATTGTCACCAATTATTAACAAATGGAGGACTAGGCTGAACGTTCGCCAAAAAAGGGAAACTGGAGACCCGATGGATTTCCCGTCACCGCTGTCTGCTGTCTAGAACATTTATTTCTAAGGAGATGGAACAATGAAACGAATGATGGCTATGGTGTTGTCGATGACGCTCCTAGGGAGCGGGATCGCGGCGCAGGCCCAGAATGCTCCTGCGGCAACAACAACGAAGAGTGCGCGCAAGAAAGCGGCTCCCAAGCCGGCCGGGCCAACAGTTTCGTCGCAACTGAGCGATATGAAACAGGCGATCGAGGCCCAACAGGCGCAGATCAAGCAGTTGAGCGATTTGATCCAGAGCCGCGATCAGAAGATCCAGCAACTGGAGCAGCGGCTCGATCAAAACCAGGCCGTCGCCACCCAGGCGCAGACCAAGGCCGATACCGCTGTCGCGCAATCGACCGATCAGCAGCAGGCAGTGATCGCGCTCAAGAGCGACGTCACCGACCTGAAGTCCAACGCGACGAACACAGCGATGACCTTGCAGGAAACCCAGAAACGGATTGGAGAAGTTGAGAGTCCGCTGGCGATTCACTACAAGGGAATCACGATTACTCCAGGTGGCTTCCTGGCGGGTGAAACCGTGTATCGCAATCGCGCCCTGGGAGCGGAGGCGACTCCCTTCAACAGTCTGAACTATCCCGGAAGCGGACAGAATACGATTTCCGAATTCTACGGATCCGGCCGACAGTCGCGGATCACGATGCTGGCGGAAGGCAAGATTGGGGCCGCCAAACTCTCGGGCTACTATGAGGCTGACTTTCTCGGTGTAGGCATAACATCCAATCCAAACCAGACCAACAGTTACGCGCTGCGGCAACGGCAGGCTTGGGGCAAGGCGGAATTCGGCGATGGTTGGAGCGTCACGGGTGGCCAGATGTGGACGCTGGTGACCGAAACCAAAAAAGGACTGGACAACCGGACCGAAGCGACGCCGATGACCATCGACCCGAACTATACCGTGGGTTTCAGCTTCGAGCGGCAGTATGGTTTTCGTGTCGTGAAGAATTTCGATAATAAATTCTGGCTCGGCGCATCGTTGGAAAATCCGCAGACGATTTTCGCGGCCTCTGGCAATAAGAACAACTTCGCCTTCGGCGGACCTGGCGTGGGCGGTGGTTTATATAACTCGACTGCCAGCTACTCGTTCAATGCGATGCCGGACGTGATCGTGAAGGCCGCCTACGAGCCGGGCTTCGGCCATTTCGAGGTGTTCGGCATTTTTAGCCGGTTCCGCGACCGCGTTTATCCTTGCGTGGACGTGCTTGTCGCTTGTTCGGGTGGCACGGTATCTGGAGCCTTCAACTCCTCGAAAAACGGCGGCGGAGTCGGAGCGAACGGACGCATTACCGCTTTCAACAAGCACGTGGATTTCGGCCTCCATGCCCTGTACGGCAATGGCGTCGGCCGTTTCAGCGCGTCCGGTTTGCCGGATTCGACGATCAATCCGGATGGCACTCTGGCCTTGCTGCGAAGCTATCAGGGGCTGGCCACGCTGGAATTCCACTACCCTCGGTTTGACTTCTACCTCAACGGTGGCGAAGACTATGTAGGGCGTCGTTACTCTCTCGACCCGAACAACGGCAATACACCGGTTGGCTACGGATCGCCGACTTTCTTGGATACTGGCTGCTACACCGAGACCGCGCCCGGTTCCGGCGGCTTCGCCTTCGGCGGGCTTAGCAATTGCAGTGGCAACACACAACGCGTGATTGAAGGCACCATCGGCTTCTGGATCAAGCCCTACAATGGTCCGAAGGGGAGATTGCAGTTCGGTCCGCAATACTCCTACATAAGCCGGGATGCTTGGACGGGCACAGGACCAGCCGCTGGCACATTTGTCGCCCCACACGCCATCGACAACGTGATTTACACCTCGTTCCGCTATTACTTGCCGTAGAGTATTCGCAACCTGACAAACGCTCCAGTGCGGAAACCCGCATTGGAGCTTTTTCTTTGTGTACGGCTTAGTGGTTAGTTGCCGAAAAAACCGATTTCGGTTCAGGCAACTACCATCTGCCAGTCTGCAACTAAAGAATTAGTTACCTTTCGCGGGCTACCGCGTCTAAGTTGGTAGGGAGGGCCGTTCATGCCGCCACGACAATCGGGAACCTTGACCGAAGCCGAGCTGCGGATCATGAATGTTCTTTGGGTCAAAGGATCGGGTACGGTCCAGCAAGTCCTTGATTCTATTACCGAAAAGCCGGTTCTTGCGTACAACTCTGTGCTGACCACAATCCGCGTTTTAGAGCGAAAAGGCTATCTACGGCACTTGAAGGACGGGAGGGCCCACGTTTTTTCACCGCTGGTCGGTAAAACCGAGGCGACGCGTTCGGAAATTCGCCACCTGGTCGGTCGCTTTTTCAAGAATTCTCATGAACAACTTGTATTGAATGTCCTTGAGGATCAGGGCATTGGGACCGAAGAATTGGCCCGTCTGCGGGAGATGCTCGATCGCAGCGGCCCTGATCGCAATGCCCCCAGCCGCGACCTTAATCGGAGCGAAGCGAAATGACCTGGCTCCCGATGGAGAATGTCGCACAGATTTCGGCCGAGCGTCTTCTCAATGCGTTGCCCGAAGGATTGCTCATAGCGCTCATCGCCTGGGCGTTATTGCACGCCTTGCGCCGCCAGAATTCTGGGACTCGTTTTGCCGTCTGGTTCGCGGCATTGCTGAGCGTTGCGGCCCTGCCTGTACTGGGCGGGTTCAACAGCGCGAGTGCATCTCTCGCATCACCGGGGTCCTGGGGACATCTGCGGCCCGCGATCACGATTCCCGAATACTGGGCGTCTTTTCTGTTTCTCACCTGGGCTGTCGGAGCGAGCGTCGGAATAATCCGTTTGGCGGTTGGACTGTGGCGGCTGCGTCAGTTGCGCCTGAGTTGTACCCCGATCACGACGGAAGATTCAGAATTTGATCCGGCGTTGCGACAGATGCTTGACACGATCTGCGGCTCTTCCGGGGACGCGATCACGATTGCAACGTCTGAGAGATTGCGCGTGCCATCAGCCATTGGGTTTTGGAAGCGGACGGTTGTGCTTCCGGCTTGGACGCTACGAGAGCTTTCTCCGAGCGATCTGCGCGTGATCCTTCTCCACGAAATCGCGCACCTGCGGCGTTGGGACGATTGGACGAATCTGATTCAGAAGGTCGTACGGGCCCTGTTCTTCTTCCATCCCGCGGTGTGGTGGATTGAAGGCCGCCTTTCCGAGGAGCGCGAGATGGCTTGCGACGATGCGGTGCTCGCTGCGACGGAGAATCCGCACGGGTACGCCAGTTGCCTGGTGTCGCTCCTGGAGAAAAGCGCGGCGCATCGTTTGACGAATCGGCCATGGTCGATGGCGCAGGCGGCGGTGAACCGCGCGCGCGAAGCCTCGTTGAGACTGGCGCGGATCCTCGACAAGAACCGTCCAGTGGCGACGCGTGTGTGGACGCCCGCGCTTGCTATGGCCGGCGTATTTTCCGTCGCCTGCCTGATGGCGCTCGTGCACGCGCCGCAAATTGTTGCTTTCGATCGAAACAGTGTGGGACCTCAGTCAGCGCGGGCGTATTCCGCTGCGGCCGAAAATGTTTCAGCTCAGCAGGCGATGCACTCCGCGGCGATAATCCCCGCGGCATTTCACGTTGGCGATACGGTCGCCCATGATGCGGCGAGAGCGGGTGCGAGGACGACGATTAGATCATCCAAGGGTATCCCGGCGCGCGCGATCCGCAGGCGCTCAGTTCCTCGGCCAAACGTAGCTGTCGCACAGATGAACGCGCCGCTTTCGCAACTCATTGCGGCAAGTGCGCCACTAAACGCCGACGAGGATCGGGACATCGCGCCGGAATTTCAAACTCTGGTCTTCGTCGAAACCACACAGTTCATCATCTCTGACGCGTCGGTCTGGAGGGTTCAACTGTGGCGCATCACTCTAAAGGGGACGATCCAGCGAATTGGAATCGTGCCCGTGGCGCATTCGATTTAGCGGCAAAAATTTTTTGTAGATAGCAACTACATAATTAGTTGTAAAGGAGAAAGGTGAAATGAAGATGTGGATGGAACGTTTCAAGTCAGTAACCAGCAGGCGTTTTGCGGCAGCTTTCCTCGCCGTCGCGGTCGTAGGGTCGGTCGCGATGTTGAGCCTTACAAATTCAGTGAAGGCGGCTCCGGCTCCGACTCCGGCGGCAGCGGGGCTCGACGACAACAGCGTCGGGGCGTTGCTCACGCTTGACCGCGCGATGGAAACTCTCGCGGCTCGAGTGACTCCGGCGGTCGTGAACGTCACGGTTGCTTCGAAACCAAATCAGCAGCAGGCGGGTCAGGATGGCATGCCCGACATGCAGCAATTCTTTGGTCCGGGTGGGCCCGGCGCGCCGGGCGGTCCCTTCGGACGCCAATTTAATTTTCCACAGCAGCCGCAGAACCGCATGGAACATGGCTTGGGCAGCGGCGTAATTATTTCTCCCGATGGCTACATCGTCACCAATAATCACGTGATCGATGGGGCGGTTGATATTCGCGTGACCATGAGCAATCGCGAGGTGCTGCCGGCGAAGTTGATCGGCGCCGATCCGCTGACCGATCTTGCGGTCATCAAGGTGGAAGGGAAGAACTTGCCAAGCGTGCCGTGGGGCAAGTCGGCAGACCTGCATCCGGGACAGACGGTGCTCGCGTTCGGCAATCCGTACGGCTATCGGTTTACGGTGACGCGCGGCATTATCAGCGCGCTGAATCGTCCGAATCCTGATCCGAGCGATCGGCGCAAGCCGGGCGAGTTCATTCAAACCGATGCGGCGATCAATCCGGGCAATTCGGGTGGAGCGCTGGTCGACGCTCGCGGCGAACTCATCGGCATCAACACGTTTCTGATTTCGTCATCCGGATCGTTCTCGGGGATGGGCTTTGCCATTCCAACCCAGATCGTCCAGCCGACAGTCGAGACGCTGATTCGCGATGGCAAAGTGACCCATGCGTTCATCGGAATCCAGATCGCCGACGTGACTCCTGACAATGCCAAGTTCTTCCAGATGAACAAAGCTGAGGGAGCGCTGGTCAGCGATGTGCAAGCGGACGCGCCGGGCGCGAAAGCGGGCCTCAAAACCGGGGACGTCATTACCGAACTCGACGGCAAGCAAGTGCTCGATGCCGGACAGCTGCAGATGCTGGTCGGACAAAAACGGCCAGGAGAGACGATCCATCTGCAGGTGATGCGCGACAACAAGAGCGTCAGCGTCCCGGTGACGCTCGAAGCGCTTGGCGGCGACAAGAACAGTGAAGTTGCCGGCAACGAACACGGCAAGGGACGCTGGGGATTGCGCCTCGCCGACTTGACTCCGGATGTGCGCAATGAACTGCAAGCTCCGGCGCAAGAATCAGTACACGGCGCCGTAGTCGAAGATGTGCTGCCCGGTAGTCCTGCCGATAACGCGGGCTTGCAGCGCGGCGACGTCATCATGGAAGTCAACCGGCGCGCGGTGAAGTCGGCGTCGGAAGTAGCGACGGCTCTGTCGGGTGTGCCGAGTGGCCAGGATGCGCTGGTTCTGGTGTGGTCAAACGGAGGCAGCACGTTCCGTGTGTTGCATCCAGTGCAGGGCTAACACGGCGGCAAGCCCAGTAAGACGAGAGTGTCCCATCCTAACGTCGCATCGGTTGCGACGCTAGGGTGGGCACGCTTGGTCGCGGGGCCCTGTCACCAGCGGTTCTCGACGAACCTCTGAATTCTCTCATCGTAGATGCGGCGCACTGAGCGCATCGCTTCTTCGGTCAGGGGAGGTAAATCGGAAGCGCGGCAATTGTCGGCAACTTGATCCGGCCGTTTGCCGCCCGGAATTGCGCATGTCGCTGCGTCAAACATGAGAATCCAGCGTAGAGCGAACTGGCTCATCGAAACGCCGGCCGGGACAAGCGACTGTATTTGATCGACGGCATCGAGTCCGACGCTATAGTCGACGCCAGAAAACGTCTCGCCGACGTCAAAGGCCTCTCCGCGGCGATTGAAATTGCGGTGGTCGTCGGCAGCGAAGGTCGAATCGCGGCGCAATTTCCCAGTCAGCAGGCCACTTGCAAGCGGCACACGAGCCAGGATACCGACGTGCTTTTCTTTGGCGCGCGCGAAAAATTGATCCGCCGGACGCTGGCGGAAACAATTGAAAATAATCTGCACACTTTGTATGTTCGGAAAGTTAAGCGCTTTAAGCGCTTCGTCGATTTTCTCGACGCTCACTCCGTAATAGCGAATCTTGCCTGCGCCTGCCAGATCGTCGAGGATTCCAAAAACTTCAGGGCCGTCATACAACGCGCTCGGCGGACAGTGAAGTTGCAACAGATCGAGGCAGTCGGTGGAAAGATTTCGCAAGCTGTCTTCGATCCACTTTGTCAGGTTCTGGCGGTTGTATCCTTCAACCGTTTGGCGAGGCAGGCGGCGGCCTGCTTTGGTCGCGACCACGATTTCATTTTTGCGACTCTTCTTGAGCTGAGCGATCAGACGTTCGCTACGGCCATCTCCGTAGACATCGGCGGTATCGATAAAATTGACACCGATGTCGATGGCCTGGTTCAGCGCGGCAAGAGATTCATTGTCGGAGACATTTCCCCATGAGCCGCCGATTGCCCACGCGCCGAAGCTGATGTCCGAAACCTTCCAATGGGTGCGTCCAAGTTGACGATAGTGCATAGTTCTAAGTATAAGGTCGGCGCGGAACAGAATGACTGCTCGTGACGGTGATCCGTTGCATAAAGAAATCGAATTGGACTTGCGATCATCTCGACACTAGAGTTCTAAAATGGACGGAGTCTGGCGACACGCTGCCTCAGCAAATTAATTACGAGGACCGCGTAGCACGGTAGTAATCAATGAATCCGCGCCGGGAGTGGAGGAGTTCGGTTTTCAGCCGATAGAATGGCTCAGGGGGATACCGTTCTACTTATCCTCAGCATGGTTGGAACACAAAGGCGCTAGTTGTGAGCGCCGGACCCGCAAGGGTTGAAATGGAGAAGTGATTTGGACAGTTCGAACGAGTTAGTGCAAGAGCAAGACCACGCTGCCAGTTCTCTCGACGCCAGTTTCGTGCTGACCTGGGAAGAGATTGCCAGCCTGGCGGCCGAGCCCGGAAAGCCGGCCGAGACCCTGATGAATGTTGTCGCGCTCATTGCCAGAAGGTTTGGCACCGACGTTTGTTCCGCGTATCTGCTGGAGCCCGATCGCGCCAACCTTGTGCTGGCTGCGACGCTCGGGCTGCGTCGCGAATGTATTGGCAAATTGCGCATGGCCGTGAACGAAGGACTGGCCGGTCTGGTCGCCGAGCAGGTTCGTCCCGTAGCGGTCGAGCAGGTCAGAAATCATCCGCGCTTCAAGTATTTCAGCGAAGCCGGTGAAGATGCGTATCAATCCTTCTTGGGAGTTCCGCTGATCGATCGCGGCGTGTTGCAGGGTGTTCTGGTAGTGCAGACGGTTGAACCGCGTCTGTTTCCGGAAAATGAAATTCGCTTGCTGACCGAAGCTGCGAACCGAGTGGCGCATGTGGTCAGCGAAGCGCGCACGCTCGATCGCTTCATTGCGCCTGCGCAAGAGCGTTTGTGGGCTCTGGCGCGCAATATGTGGTGGAGTTGGGATAACGACTCCTCCAGTCTTTTTCGCGAGATTGATCCGCAGCGCTGGAGTCAGCTCAACCACAGTCCGGTGTCGCTGTTGAATGAATTTCCGCTGGCGAAACTCGAAAAGCGCGCCGCTGAACTTGCGCTGCACAGCCGCATCAACTATGCCTATCGCCGCCTCTGCGAATATCAGGAGGCGGAGCGCACCTGGGGCGCGAGGCACGCGGGAATTCTGCGGCCTCGTCCGGTCGCTTATTTTTCCGCTGAGTTTGGCGTGCATGAGTCGCTACCTATTTATTCTGGTGGACTCGGGGTGCTCGCTGGCGACCACATCAAGAGCGCATCCGATCTAGGGATCCCGCTGGTCGGCATCGGCCTGTTTTATGGTCAGGGATATTTTCGTCAGCGTCTAGATCGCAATGGCTGGCAGCACGAGGAATATCTCGAGACTGACGTTACTCAGCTCCCGATGGAAACGGCGATCGGCAAGAACGGACGCCCGGTCATGGTGCAGGTCGATACCCGCCACGGCCCCATCTATGCCAAAGTGTGGCGCGTCAAAGTCGGGCGCTGCGATTTATTTCTTCTCGACTCTGATGTCGAGGGCAACACTCCCGAAGATCGCGACATGACGTCGCGCTTATATGGTGGCGATGGGCGAGTGCGTGTGCACCAGGAATTGCTGCTCGGGGTGGGCGGATTGCGAGCTCTGAAAGCGATGGGGATCACGCCCGGGGTGCTGCACTTAAACGAAGGCCACAGCGGATTTGTCGTGCTCGAAGCCATTCGGCAGCGCATGGAAGAAGAAGGAATCGGCTTTGAGAAGGCAGCGCCACGCGTGGCGCGCGAAGTTGTCTTCACGACGCACACACCTGTGCCTGCAGGGCATGATCGTTTTGACGCTGACTTGGTCGAGGAACATCTTGGACCGCTGCGGGAGGCGCTCGGCTTGTCCAAAGACGGCTTCATGGCGCTCGGACGCGAATTCCCTGAGAGCGACGAACGCTTCTGCATGACCGTGCTCGGCTTGCGTCTGTCGCGGCGCGCCAATGCTGTTTCCTCTTTGCACGGCGAAGTTTCTCGCGCCATGTGGACCGGACTTTCGCAGGGCAAGCCCGAAGACGCTGTTCCGATTGGACACATCACCAACGGAGTCCACGTTCCAACCTGGCTCGCTCCGCAGATGTTCCGTCTCTACGATAAACATCTCGGCACGGGATGGCACCTGCGCAGCAGCGAAGCGAAAATTTGGGATGGCATTGAAAATGTCGACGACAGCGAGCTGTGGGAAACGCACTTTAGCCTGAAGTCGCGGATGATCGAATTTGTCCGCCGCCGTGCCGTCAAACAGGCCGCCCGGCGCGACGAACCGCGCGACGTGTTGCAGCAACTCGAACGCGTGCTCAGTCCCGACGCGCTCACCATCGGCTTCGCGAGGCGCTTTGCCACCTACAAACGCGCCAATCTGATTCTGGCTGACATCGAAAAGATTGCCAGCATGGTCAACGATCCGAAACGTCCCGTGCAGTTCGTGTTTGCGGGCAAGGCGCATCCGCTCGATGAACCGGGCAAGCGCGTTCTACAACAGATTGCGCAGCTGATGCGCGATCCGAAATTCTCCGACAAATTTGTTTTCGTCGAGGATTACGACATTAACGTGGGCCGTCATTTGACGCAGGGCGTCGATGTCTGGCTGAACAATCCACGGCGTCCTCTTGAAGCTTCGGGAACCAGCGGCCAGAAAGTCGTTCTGAATGGCGGATTGAACCTCTCGGTGCTCGATGGCTGGTGGGCGGAGGCTTACGACGGCCTGAACGGCTTCGCCATCGGCAACGGCCGAACGCATACCGACATGAACGTCCACGACACGCGCGATGGCGACGATCTGATGCGAGTGTTGCGCGAAGAAGTAATTCCTCTCTACTACCAGCGCGACCGCGACGGCCTGCCGCGTGGCTGGATCAAACGCATGAAGCGCACCATCCGTACTCTTGGCTGGCGCTTCAACGCCGACCGCATGGTGATGGACTACACGCTGAATTGTTATGTTCCGGCAGCGGGCGGCACGTCGAGCGATCTGCGCCTGGGATTCTAGAAACGTCTCTTTCGACCTGTCATTCTGAGCGGAGCGGGAACTCCACGAAATGAAGTTCCCGCTACGTCTCACGGTCCGTTTTCAAGGCATTCCTCTCGAGCCCGATTCTTATTCCGATGATGTTTTTCTCGGTGTTTACACTTGACACTCTGGCTCAACCGTTTACACTAGATGAATATTTATGCATGATAATGGATAAATATGCCTTAAGAGGCGATTTTGATCCGTGATTTTGCACCGGGAGCAATCGGTAGACTCGAAAAAAGTGTAATGACGGCCAGACTTAAAACCGCAGTTCTCGGCGCGACCGGCTATTCCGGTCTCGAACTCGCACGGCTGCTCGACCGCCATCCCCGCACGGATGCGCCCTTGCTTTTGCGGCGCAGCGCGGAAACCGACGAGAACGGAGCTGGGTTGCCATACGCTGGCAACGGCAATGGCCCTCTGCATTCTGCCTTGTTGCCGTTCTCGTGGACCGCCGTCGAAGATCAAGGTGCGCAGCTGCTGTTTCTGGCCACGCCCCACGCCGTTTCTCGGGAGCTCGTACCCGAGGCCATCGCGCGCGGGCTGCGAGTGATCGATCTGAGCGGTGCCTGGCGTTTGAAGCTGGACGAAAATCGTGCGGTGTATGGCTTCAAAGACGCAGATGCCGCGACTGCTGCCGAACTCACGGAACGAGCCGTCTACGGACTGCCGGAATTGAACGCCGGTCAAATCGCGTTGGCCGCGCTGATCGCGAACCCGGGCTGCTATGCGACGTCGGTTATTCTTGCGCTCGCGCCTTTGCTCGGGGCGGGGATCGTCGATTGCGATCGCGGCATCATCTCGGATTCGAAATCCGGAGTGTCGGGCGCAGGCAAAGAGCCGACCGCGCGGACTCATTTTGTCTCGGTCGCCGGCAATTTTTCTGCGTACTCGGTTTTTGGTCATCGTCATACCGGGGAGATCCTCGAGCAATTGAAGCTCAAGTCTGGCCAGCTGATTTTCGCTCCGCATCTCTTGCCCATTCCGCGCGGGATACTCTCGACGATCTATGTGCAGCTTAAGCGTGAAATGAAGGCGGACGAAATCCAGACTGTCTTTCACGATTTCTACGAAAACAAGCAGTGGGTGCGCGTTTTCCCCGCATCGAGTCTGCCCGAGATCCAGTTCTCGGTGCATACCAATTACTGTGACCTTGGCTTTTCCCTGGCAAGTGATGGCCGCAGGCTCATTGTTGTCTCGTGCCTCGACAATCTTCTGAAAGGCGCGGCGGGGCAGGCTGTGCAGAACATGAATCTGATGTATGGGTGGGATGAAGCGGAGGGTCTCCAGTGAAAATTGTCGTCAAAATCGGCGGCGCAGCGCTCGAAGACAAAGCGTCTTTGCAGAAATGCGCGAAAGCCATCGTGCAGCTCTCGCACGATGGACACCAAGTCGCCGTCGTGCATGGTGGTGGCAGCGCGCTGACGCGCACACTGAAACTACTCGGCAAGGAAAGCGATTTCGTCCACGGGCTTCGCGTTACCGACGCCGAGACGCGCGACGTTGCCTTGATGGTGCTTGCTGGAATCGTGAATAAGAGTCTGGTCGCGGCAATCGCAGCCGCCGGCCAACCTGCCATTGGACTCTGTGGCGGCGATGGAGGAGTGTTTCGCGCCCGCAAGAAGCAGGATGCAGATTACGATCTGGGATTTGTCGGCGAGATTTGTTTTTCAGAGCCGCGCTGGCTGCGGGCGATCTGGGCCGAAGGCGGGATTCCCGTGCTCTCCTCGGTGGCGCTCGGAGGAGACGGGCAATATTACAACGTGAACGCCGACCAGATGGCGGCGGCATGCGCGATTGCGTGCGAGGCCGATGCGCTGATTTTTCTGACCGACGTCCCCGGCGTGAAGCAAGCCGACGGTTCGGTCATGACGCGGCTCGATACCAAGCAGGTGGCTGGGTTGATTGACGAATCCGTGATCAGCGGCGGAATGATGCCGAAGCTCGAAGCGTGTACGCAAGCGCTCAAGAGCGGAGTTGGACGCGTGCGCATTTTACCGGCGGCGCAGGTCGACATGCTCCCTCTGTTTTATTTCACAAAGTTGGAGTGTGGCACCGAGGTCTTGCGGGCATGAGTCTCGCATCCGTTTCGCGCATGGAAGCGAAGCTTTTGCTTCCGACATACGAGCGTCAGCCCATTCTTTTTGTTCGTGGACGCGGCGTGTATCTCTGGGATTCCGAGGGCAAAAAGTATCTCGATTTCCTGAGTGGGATTGGAGTGAATGCGCTTGGGCACGATCATCCGCGCATTCAATCGACGATCAAACGGCAGGCTGCGCGCCTGATTCACATCTCGAATTTGTTTTTCCATGAATACCAGGCCAAACTGGCGGAACTGCTGACCAAAATGTCCGGCCTCGATCGCGCGTTCTTTTGCAACAGTGGAACCGAGGCGTGGGAAGGCGCGCTAAAAGTGGCTCGCGCTTTTGCGCAGGCGAATACCAAGAATGGCAGCGAGCCGAAGACGCACATTCTGGCCATGGACAATTCGTTTCACGGGCGCACCTTTGGCGCGCTCGCGACCACCGGCCAGCCTAAATATCGTGCTCCGTTTGTTCCTCTTGTGCCCGGGGTGACGTTCGTTAAGTTCAACGACCTCGAGGACCTGCAACGCAAGTTTGATCCCGGCGTTTGCGCTGTGTGCATCGAGACGATTCAAGGAGAAGGCGGAGTTTGTCCCGCCACTCCCGAATTTCTCGAGTTCGCTTCGCGCTTGACGAAACAGAGTGGCGCATTGCTGCTGCTCGACGAGATCCAATGCGGCCTCGGCCGCACCGGGCGTCACTTTGCCTACCAGCATTACGGAATCACTCCCGACGTGGTCACGGTGGCCAAGCCGTTGGCGTCGGGTCTGCCGCTCGGCGCGTTCCTTACTACGGATCGGGTCGCCAGTTGCATCCATCCGGGAATGCACGGCACGACATTTGGTGGAGGGCCTCTGGCCTGCGCGGTTGCCATCGCGTTTCTGCGCGAAGAGAAAAAGTTGCTCAAGCACGTGCGCGAGATGGGCGAATATTTCCATGCCGGGCTGGCGGCTTTGGATGGTCACCACAAATCGATTCTTGACGTTCGCGGCGTCGGCTTGATGCAGGCCCTCGAACTGGACTCTGCGGAATTGGCGAAAGCCGTGGCCCGGCAACTGTTGCAAGAAGGAATTATCATCAATCGCACGCACGACACCGTGCTGCGCTTTCTACCGCCCTACGTGATCCAGAAAAAGCACGTGGATCAGGTGGTCAAAGCGCTGGATGGGGCGTTGCATAAAAATGCAGAGTCCACGCAAAAGGAAAGCAACCCCGTCTCGACGCGGCGCCAGGCAGCAAATGCGCGTGCGTGAGGCAGTGCTGCCCGATGCGGAGCAGATCCATGCTCTGATCTCGGCGTATTCGGGCGATGGCACTCTCCTGCCACGCACGCTGGCGGAAATCTGCGAGAACGTGCGCGACTTTGTCGTGCTCGAACACAACACTCGCATCATTGGATGCGGCGCTCTTCATCTCTATGGCGTGCATCTGGCCGAGATTCGTTCGATCACGGTCGATCCCGCAAGCCAGAGTGGCGGCGGTGGACGACGACTCGTGAAAGCTCTGCTCGTGCAGGCGGAGAAGCACAACGTCTCCTGCGTATGTCTGTTCACGCGCATTCCGGATTTTTTTTCGCGTCTGGGATTCACGGTCGCGGCGCATCAGGACCTCCCCGACAAGATTCACAAAGACTGCTACAAGTGTCCGCGTCTCTATCGTTGCGATGAAGTGGCGATGGTGCGTGGCAAAGTGCCCTCGTTTGCCATCTTGCCGCCGCCGAAGAACTGGTTGAAAATCCAGGCATGAACTCGTTGCAGCGTTCGCCCGAGCCAATTCTTTTGCCCGGAGGGTTTTCCTTCTCCGCCATTGCTGCCGGAATTAAAGTCAGCGGACGGCCGGACCTGGCGCTGGTTGAAGCGACCGAGGGGACGCGCGCGGCGGCATTATTCACTACGAATCGCGTGGTCGCGGCCCCCATCGTCGTGGGCCGCGCCGCGCTGCGTGCGACGGGAGGGCACGTTCGAGCGGTCATTGTGAACTCCGGGAACGCAAACTGCGCCACTGGACGCGCGGGCATTCAAGTCTGTGAAGGTGTGTGTCGGGATGCTGGGAAGCTGTTTGGAGTTCGATCGGCTGAAGTTTTTCCCTCCTCGACCGGCATCATTGGGGTTCCATTCCCGGCGGAGAAGATTCACGCGAAGTTGCCCGAGCTAATCGGAGCGCGATCAGCCAGCGAGAGCGGCGTAGAGGCGTTTGCGCGCGCGATCATGACGACCGACACGCGGGAAAAGATCGCTTCGGCGCGGATTCGAATCGGCGGCAAAGAGGTCACCGTCCTGGGAATTGCCAAAGGCGCGGGAATGATCCATCCGCAAATGGCGACGATGCTGGTGTATTTGCTTACCGATGTGGAAGCAACCGCGCGCGAACTGCAGTCATTTCTGCGCGAGGCTTGCGACGATTCACTGAATTGCCTGTCGATCGATGGCGACACTTCGACTAACGATACGGTACTGCTGCTGGCCAGTGGCGCGAGTGGGGCTCCATTGAAAGACGCCGCCGCGCGAAAAAAGTTTTCCTCTGCTCTGGCCGCAGCATGCCAGTCTCTCGCCGAACAAATTGTCAGCGATGGCGAAGGCGTGCAGCACGTGATCCGTCTTTTCGTCGAGCAGGCGCGCAGCAGGGAAGAGGCGCTACGAGTTGCGCGAACCATCGCTCACTCCATGCTGGTGAAGACGGCGTGGGCTGGGGCCGACCCGAATTGGGGGCGCATTCTCGCGGCGGTCGGACGCAGCGGCGTGACCGTCGATCCATCACGTGTGCAGATATTCATTGGCAAGCAGAAGGTTTGCCGCAATGGCGTTTCCTGCCCGTTCGATGAACGGCGAGCCCATAACGATCTCGCGCAGCCTGAGTGCCATATCCGGGTGTTACTCGGACGGGGCAAGGCAACGGTGCGATTTCTTACCACTGATCTGACCGCGGAGTATGTGCGGATCAACGCCGATTATTCAACGTAGCAACGCAAACTAGAAGCTGAACGAAGCCTGCAATTCAATTTTCCGGTTTGCGGCCGCGCTTGAGAAAGGCCCTCCCGCCAGAGCGATCGACTGCCCGAAAGACGATGAGCTCAAGGAGCCAATTGGCGTCGCCGCGTTCACCTTGTTCAGGACGTTTCGAGCGTTTACGCTGAAGGTCAGGCTGTAGCGCCGAGTAGTTGCTGCACCGAGTCCGCCGCCCCCGCCGCGTCCAAAACCGCCGCCACCACCGCCTCCGCCGCCACCGCCGTGCGCTCCGGGCGTGTGGCCGCCGCCCGCACCGCCTCCCTCTTGTGGCCCGTTGTTTTTCGCGCCAGCCTCCGGTCCGAAGCCGAAAGTTTTTGCCAGGCGCAAGTTGAGCGTGAAGTGGTTGGGACCGGTTAGATAGTTGACCGGAATTAGAGTGCTGGAAGCTGTGGGGATTACGTAGCTCAAGCATGCCGCCGGTGTCCGAAACGGACACGAGCCGGGAGGATTGGTGCCGAAGGCTGGACGATCGTCAATGACGGTATCGCTATTCAAATCTCGTCCCGTGGTGACGTTATAGGGCGAGCCAGAATTGAAAATCATGAACGGACTCAAGCGAAAGCCTTTGGGCATTCCGACGGTGCCGCCAAAAAACACCCGATGCCGGATGTCGAACGTGGCTCGCCCGTAGTCGGCGGCTATGTCATACGAATCCGAGGCAAAGCCAGAAGCGCCAGAGGTATCGCTGTTCGCATAATTCAGCGCGTAGTAACCGAACAGAGAGAGCTTCGATCCGGCGCGGACGTTGAAATTCGTGATCAACTGGTTCTGCCGGAAAACTCCGTCCGAAACATATTGAAAAATGGCGAGATAGTTTGGGTTTGGGAGAGGACCCGATGAACCGGGCGTTCCCGGCGGCGGGGCGTTGGCGTTCAAGGATAGAAGTTGATGCACCCCGCGGGCATTGAGGTAGGTCACAGTAAGATTCGCAATCTTGGTAAGCTGCCGCTCCATACTAAATGCGGTTTGCATGATGTAGGGAGCGCGCAGTTCGGAATTGATCCGGTAGATCGACTGCAATGCGAAACTGCTTGGCGGCGGCGTGGTCGGGAAAAAGGTTGGTGCATCCTCAATGCCCTGTTGCTGCACGACGCCATTCTGGCGATCTGCATTCAGAATCAGGTCTTCCGTGAAGCGATCGTAAAACAGACCAAACCCGCCGCGCAGCACGGTTTTCGGAGCGTTCTTTCCGCCTCCGCCCAAGCCCCACGCGAACCCGAGTCGCGGCGCCCAATCCGCATGATCGTGGATTCCACTTTGCGTTTCGAAGCGCAGCCCGCCGCTCAGCGTGAAGTTCGGGCGCACTTTCCAATCGTCTTGTATGTACAATCCCGCATCCACCATGGTGACGGGGACGCTCGCCGCCGTGCCGCTTGCCGTTCCATTAATCGAGTACTGAAGCGGAGTGCCGTTCTGCGCACCCTGCAGCGCGTTTGCGTAAGTCGTGAGATCCGCGAAGGTGTAACTGCCGTTGAATCCGGCACTGGAGATGTTGGTTTCGTGAATGGCTCGCAGGCGCCCGCCGAATTTTACGAAATGTTTGCCTGCCGAAACCGAAGTGTAGTTCTGAAATTCGTAGTGATCCTGATGGTCGGTCTGCGCACCCGAACTGCTGCCGCCGCCGATAAACTCTCCCGGTACGCTGATGCCTAAGGCTGTGCTCAACGGAGTCTGGCCGCTGTTTTCGCGCAGGTACTGGAAGTGGATTTCGTTTACGACCTTTGTTCCCAGAATTTGAGTATCGCTGATCTGCACCGTATGTTCGGTGGAATTGGTGTCATCCCCAGCCTCCGGTAGTACCAGGGCGCCGACACCGGCGTTCTGCTGCGTGTCGCGGTAGAACTGGTAGCGCGCAGTGAGCGTGTTGTTAGTGCTGACCTGATAGTCGAAGCGTGTCCCGATGTTGGTTCGCGTATGCGGGTTCGGTACGCTCTGCTGGAAATGCATTGGCAGAAAGGTTGCAAGATCGAGCACGGTTGCATTGACCACCGCGATCTCGTCGATGTTGCGCCGCTGCACATCGAAAAAGAAGGACGACTTCTTGTTGATGGGGCCGCCGAAGTTTCCCTGGTAGATCACGGAGTCATAGGGTTGTTGCTGGGCGTCTCCGAGGAAGGGATTGCGCGTGTTCAGGCCTGAGCTGTTTCCGACGACGGAAAACTGGCCGTGGTATTTGTCGGTGCCGGGCTTGGTAAAGATTTCGATTCTTCCGTAGCCGAGTTTGTCGTATTCGGCGGAAAACGGATTGGAGTTGATGCGAATTTCGCGGATGGAACTCTTGGGCGGTAGCTCTCCAGCGGTAAATCCGTCGATGTAGAGCTGGCCACCATTGGGACCGGCCGAGGGTCCGGCGAGAGCTTGCAGGTCAGCCAGCAGTTCATCGGGATCGTCGGGAAGCGCCTCGAGATCTTTGTCTTTCAGTACGATCGCGCTGGCATTGTTCGCGGGATTGACGTCGAGCGTCGGCCCCTCGCCGTTTACGTTGACCTTCTCTTGTTGAACATTGATGTCGAGCGCGATGTTGAATTGCGCGACTTGGCCGGCGGCCACATCGATGTCGTCCTGCACAAACACGGCGAAACCCTGCGCATTGGCCGTGACTGTGTATTTGCCGGGCGTGAGGTTTCCAATTTCATACGCACCCGTGCGGGTGGTTGTGGCGGTGTGGGTTGCTCCTCCCGGAACCAGGATCCCGACCGTGGCATTGGGCACGACAGCGCCCGAGGGATCTGTGACTTGCCCGCGCAGCGTGCCTGTTGCGGCGGCCGCTTGTGCAATTGCGGGCGTAGTCTGTCCGATCAGCATTGCTAAACAAAAAATGGCCAGAATGGAGACCGATAGATACTTCAACACACACCTTTTCTTTCCAGGCAGATCAGATCGATTCAAAAACAGATCGAATCAAAAACAGTGAAGACTCGTAACTACTGCGCGGCTTCGCCTTCTCCTCCGGCGGCATTCAGAGACCACGGCGAAAGCAATGAAGCGCTGCGGTCTGGTGCGGCCCTCAGGATGGCATCGACTCCGGCGAGCAACGTGATTGCCGTCACGGCGTCGGCGGTGCCGTCCACGGTCGAGACGATCATCACAGCGTCGTCTTTTTGCAAGTCCGTCAACTTGCTATTGGGCAAGCGGCTCAGCAATCGCTGGAAGTCTGGCGGCCCGTTTCCCCCTGCGCCGCCCGGCGGGCGACCGCCTTGTGCGTCCGACCCTGCCCGCGCAGCACCCGAGGAGCCTTGACCCGCAGAACCTTGCCCATTCGCGGCCTGGCCGTTGCCGCCCGTTTGCTCTCCGCTCGCGCCGCCTGCCGCGCCCTTCAGTCGCATCGCGATGCGTTGCGCAATCTCCGGCGGAAGTTTTTTCACTTGCGAGTCGGAGGAGATTTTCACCACAACCGCAGCTTTGCTGATCGCATCTTGCACGGTCATCGTGTTGCCGGTCGCGTCGATCGTTTTGATGGTTCCAGCAATGTTGCGGAACGATCCCGAAACAATCTCTTCCGCGGCCAACTCGCTGCCATCGGCATTGCGATTTCCCCGGGCGCGCAGTTGATCGCCCACCTTGATTTGATCGATGGGGGCCGGTTTTGCATCGTCGAAGTTCACCGATCCGGGCGCGTAGCGGCGCAGGACGGTGTTCCTGGCAACCTGCACAGCGATGCTCTTGGTTCCAGCGATTCCGCTCGATGAGGACGAGGATGAGACAGTGATGATGCCGGCCGTGGCGTCGACTTTGGTGACGAGTCCGCCCAGGCCCCGCTTCTGCCAGTCGTCGCGGTCGCGCTGCTGCTTGGCTGCGACGTCTGCCTGCTTCATCACAACCACCGATAGCGCCGTGATTGTGTGCCCATCGTCATTCGACGATGCCTGCCCGCGAACCAGTACGCGGTCGCCAGGCTGCAGGTCTTGTGGCTGCAAAGGAGTTGCATTCTTTAGATCCTTTTCTCCCGGAGGGATGCGAAGGATCTTCGTTGTGGCCGTCAATTTCGCCGTGACGTCGCCGCCGGATTCCGCCGCGATGACAAGGGAATCTGTCTGAATGCTCTTGATCGGCCCGACAGCTTTGGCTACCTGCCCATTTCCACCAGGGCTGCCCTGTTTGTCTTGGGCGGCCATGTGGACGGGAGCCAGAATCAGCGCAACGGCCGCGACGGTGATGATCGCGGTCACCCGGATCCTCGTAGTCATAGCCGACTCCGTCGCGCAAGCCCGCGCCAAACTGCGGTCAATCCATCGCATCCTTTAACCCAGCGCATTCCTTAACTTTAGCATCGAGAAACGTCTCTACATTTCGTCTTTACGAAGATTTACCTGACGTTGACCTGCTTATTACATGGCTGCTGCAACGACACCCGATCCGCGGGCATCAACCGTTGTAGGTGTCTCTAGGTTGGACACTAGCTTGGGGAGTTGGGCTTGCGAAAACAAGTTGGACAAAACTATGCTTGCATGGATGCCAACATCGGCTGACACGTCCGCTGGAAGCACGTCCACAAAAAGCACGAGCCCTCGATTCGCTACCTGTTTCGTGGGCCAGTTGGCTCGTGTCGCGAGCGTGGTTCGCGCGATGCTTCGCGAGATCTTCGACGAATCCGCCTATGACCGATTTTTGACAAGGAACCGAGTGCAGTCCTCTCCGGATGCCTACGCTGCCTTCCGGCAGGAAAACGACCAGTCGAAATCTCGAAGACCAAGATGCTGCTGAAAAGCGATGCCGCTGAACAGCGAGGCTACTGAAAAAGAGAAAAGGAACCGGCTCAAGGCTGATATCGGATAGCCGGCAGCGCCCTGCTACACTTTCCTCATGCGGGTCCTCGGCATCGACTGTGGCACGGAATATACGGGATACGGCGTGGTTGATCTCGTGTCCGATGCTCGCAGCAACGACCGCCTGATCTGTATCGTCTGTGGCGCGATCAAGGTTTCCCCTCGCGATCCGATGCCTACGCGGCTCTCGAATATCTCGATCGGTCTACGTGAACTGATTTCGAATCATCGACCCGACCGCGTCGCCATTGAAGACGTCTTCTACGCTACTAACGTGAAATCAGCCTTGAAACTTGGCCAGGTCCGCGGAGTTGCCATGCTGGCCGCCGCTTCCGCCGGACTCGCCGTTGCCGAGTACTCGCCGCTTTCCATCAAGTCGGCAGTCGTCGGGTACGGCCGCGCCGAGAAACATCAGGTGCAGCAGATGGTGACGCGGCTCCTGAATCTCCACCAAATTCCCGAACCCGCTGACGCCGCCGATGCCCTGGCCATCGCCATTTGTCATCTGCACACTGCTGCGACGAAAGAGCGGCAGAGCCACGTAGCGACGTAGACATTCTCCCCGCCTTGCCAAGTTACCTTCGCCCTTGTCCTGAAAACGTGTCCCCAGGCAGTGCAGCCACCACGTCTCCCTGCCGATCCTGAAGACATCCAGAACTTGCACCATTAGACAGAGGAGACAATTCCATGGGCCTTCGCTATTGCATACGCGTTATCGTCCTCATAGCACTTTTCCTGCACGCAACCGTACTCCATGCTGCCGAGGTGGCCTCCTGCACTTTCGACACATTCTCCGCGCCGGCGGGATACTCCTTCACGCAGATTGAAGGCATCAGCGATGATGGCACCGTCGTCGGCCAGTTGGTCGAGAACCAGACGCAGCACTGGATGGCCTTCTCGCGTTCAGCCGGCGGAGTCATGACGATGCACGCCGCGCCGGGCTCGTCGAGCACATGGCTCTATGGACGCAACGGCGTCGGGGACAATACCGGTTTCTATCAGGACAAGATTCATCCCGAACGGGTACATGGATTCATTCTCCAGGGCGCGAAATTTACGTTCATCGATCATCCGAGAGCTGCCAACACGTGGCTTTTCGCCATGAACCAACTTGGAGTGGCCGTCGGCAGCTACAGCGCCAGCGCCTCGGTGATTAAAGGATTCATGCTGCTGAACGGGGAATACACGACGATCGGCGTTCCGGAAGCGCAAGTCACATACGCGCTGGGGATCAACGACAACAGCGATGTGATCGGAACCTATGCCAGCGGCCCCGTCAGCAACGGGTTTCTGTGGAATGGCGGAAACTTCACCACCATTAACTATCCGAATTCCAAGTATGGTACGGTTCTGGCCGCGATCAACAACTCTGGAGTGATCGTTGGCAACCATCTCTCCAAGAATAAAGATTCGGGATTCATCTACGAGAACAGCGTTTTCAAAGACATCGTCTATCCCGATGCCCAATACGCGACAGTCGGCGGCATTAACAACAATGGAGTGATTTCTGGTCAGATCTATCTGCTCGGCAGTACCACGCTGGGATATACGGCGATTTGCAAGTAGATAAGACGGAGAATTTCGTGGAATCCGACCATTGCGCACCGAACGCGCAGAGTCGGGTGTTCTTATCTCGTCAGTGTCAACCGCCCAGAGTGTTCTCGCACTTGACACTCCTCGCCGCATCCCCAATCATTACTGCGGCCCATGTCTCGAATATTTCAGATTGCCTGCTTCCTGATTCTCTCGGCCCTCACCACCTATTCCCAAACTCCAAGCCTGGCGACCGTGACTTTCACGATCGATTTCCCCAGCTCTCAACCCGAACACTATTCGATCCGCATTTCATCCGATGGCACGGGGCACTACCAGTCCAGTGGACGCATATCGGCAAATTCCGACGACACTGAGAGCTTTGATTTGGATTTCAACACCACGACGGAGACGCGCGAGAAGATATTCGGCCTCGCCGCGAAGGCCGGCTATTTCAAGAAGGATGTTGACTCTCATCACAAAGGTCTGGCTTTTACGGGCAAGAAGGTGCTCGCCTACCAGGACGCGCAGCGCAACGGCGAGTCAACCTTCAACTATTCAACCATTCCCGCGGTGCAGGACTTGACGAGCCTGATGCAGAGTCTTTCTATGACGCTCGAATTCGGGCATCGCCTGCGGTACGACCAGCAATATCAGAAGCTGGCACTCGACGATGAACTCAAGCAGATGGAGACTTTGGCCGGCACCAATCAACTTGTCGAGGTCGCGGCCATTCAATCCATTCTCGATCGGATCATCGCCGACCCGGCCGTGATCAACGTCACCCGGGCTCGGGCCCAGCGCCTGCTGGAGCGCGCCCCGGCGCATTAAACGATGATCTAAGCAACGACGATCCCCGCGTATCCCACCACCGCCGCGTAATCACCCGAGACCTCGCCCGACGTGGCGTACTTGATCAGCGCAGCTGTGTGTGCGCCGAGTAGCTTGGCAGCGGTGAGCATCGCAACCGTGGGCCCGAAACCGCACATGCTGATTCCCTCATGCATGACGACGTCCCAGAGTCCGCGCGCATCGAGAGCCAGCACGCGGTCGATAGCCTTGCCGTCTTTGACTCGGGTGATCGCGTCAGACTCGTAATGATTCATGTCGCTGGAAGCGACGATCAGAACCTTCTTGCCTCGCTCTTCTTCCACGTCAGCAATGAGGTCCGCTAATGCCTCCCCGAGTCCGCGAAGGCCGTCGAAGTTGCTGGTTCCAACAGCGATTGGGACGATGCTCAACTTCGGCTGTTGCGTCTGTAAAAAAGGCAGCTGCACTTCGATGGCATGTTCGGAGCGATGTGCGGCGCTGTCTTCGTGGAGAGCGGGAAAAGTGTGTAGTAGCCGCGTGGCCAGATCCGTATCCGCCGCGATCTCACCGAGCGGAGTCTGCCACGTCGTATTGGCCATAATCGCCAGAGGGACACCTCTGCCGGTGTGGTTGGGGCAAAGAATCACGCAGCATTCGGGAATTTCAACTTGCGAATACACCGCGCCCGCGACGACGCCAGAATATATGTATCCAGCGTGGGGAGCGACGCAGCCGATCGCGGCAATCCGGCTGGCCGCTGGCGGAAACGTGTACTTCTGGACATCGCGCAAGAGTTCGTCAGCGCGACCCGGATAGAACCGGCCAGCCACGGCGGGAGTGCGCAATGCGGAAGTCACGGTTTTTGGACACCAGTGCGCGAGCTATGAACTGCCGTTAGTGAGCGCACGAAACAAAGCTGCAGTTCTCTCGATCGGGAGCGCCTCGGCTCGAATTGCAGGCTTCACGCCGCTCTTCGCCAACGCTGCCCGCAACAGGTCTTCATCGTAGGCCGTTTTCAGATTGTTCCAAAGCGTCTTTCGTTTCTGCCCAAAGCACAATTTCAGGAACGCGATAAACTCCGCCTCGGGAACGCGCAGCGCTTCCAGTTGAGGTTTGATCGTAATACGGATCACGCTGGAATGTACTTTCGGCGGAGGAACAAATGCCGACGGCGGGAGTGTGAATAGCTGTTCGACGCGGCCGTAAAGCTGCGCTGTCGCCGAGAGCAGGCCATAGTCGCGGGTTCCGGCCGAAGCGGCCAGGCGATCGGCAACTTCTTTCTGAACCATGATGACGATGGTCGAAAAATAGCGGTGATATTCGAACAGCCGCAACAGAATGTCAGACGTAATGTAATAGGGCAGATTGCCGATCACACGCGCCGGTTCGGGAGCGAAACTTAGTCCGGTGTGCAGCATTCCCGGCTTCAAGCCAAACACCGTATCCAGTTCGATCGTAAGGATGTCGCCTTCGATGATCTCAACATTCGGATGCATGTTGAATTTCATGCGCAGTTGCGCTGACAGCACGCGATCCAGTTCCACCGCAATCAACCGCCGCGCCCGGCGCGCCAGCAAGTCAGTGATCGCGCCGCGTCCGGGGCCGATCTCGAGCACCGTTGCGTCGGATACATCGCCCAGCGCCTCCACAATCCGCAGCGCAGCACCGTCGCTCGAGAGAAAATGTTGACCCAGCTTCGGCTTGCGTGGACTTGTGTTTACGGTAGCGCCCTTCGGCACGTTGACCCTCTCTGTCTTCGGCTTTAGACTGGCGGAGCTTCTTTTGCCGACCCTAATCATAACGTGAGCGAGGCATATCGAGTCCCAGCTCAGGAGGCTTTCCCGCAATGCATATCGCTTTCGCCGCATCCGAGTGTGTCCCATTTTCGAAGACGGGCGGCCTCGCCGATGTGGTGGGTGCGCTGCCGCGCGCACTGGCCGCTCTGGGCCATCAGGTCAGCGTCTATGTGCCGCGCTATCGGCAGACCAAGCTCGAGGATCCGCAAACGGTCGTACGCAGCGTCACGGTTCCTTTCGATGACAAATATCGCTTCTGCTCGGTCGTCACCGCCGGCACAAGTTCAGGAGTGCGTTTTTATTTTGTGGAATATCCTCCGTACTTCGATCGCGAGGCGATTTACGGAACTCCGGCGGGCGACTATCCCGACAACGCCGAGCGCTTTGCGCTATTTTGTCGCGCGGTGATCGAGGCTTCCAAGATTCTGGGCGTGCCCCACGTTTTTCATTGCCATGATTGGCAGTCAGCTCTGATTCCGGTGATGCTGAGGACGCTCTATGCTGAAGACCCAGCGTTCCGCGAGGTCGCCACCGTTTTCACCATTCACAACATGGGATACCAGGGCCTGTTTCCGCCCGACACTTTGCCCCTGCTGACCTTACCCTGGGATTTGCTCACCATTTCGAAGATGGAATTCTTTGGACAGGTGAATTTCCTGAAAGGTGCACTGGTGATGTCAGACTATGTCACCACCGTCAGCAAGAAATACAGTCAAGAGATTCAGACTACCGAGTACGGATTTGGCCTCGAAGGCGTGCTGCGCAACCGCGCCGCGACCGTGACGGGAATTTTGAACGGCGTCGACTACGAAGAATGGAGTCCGCAGACCGACAAATTCATCGTGGCAAAATATTCCGCGCAGGATCTCGCGGCGAAGCAGAAATGCAAACAAGACTTACTCGCCGCTTTTGGCATAAAGAATGCCGACACAAAAGTGCCGGTAATCGGCATCGTCTCCAGATTTGCGGCTCAGAAAGGTTTTGATCTGATCGCACAGATCATCGATCGCCTGGCTCGCGAAGAGATGATCATGGTCATCCTCGGCTCAGGCGACAAGCTTTACGAGGAAGCGTTCCAGCGCTTGAACAAGCAGTTTCCGAGCAAGATCGCGATCAAGGTCGCATTCGACAACGCCATCGCCCACAAGATTGAAGGGGGCGCCGATATGTTTCTGATGCCATCGAGATACGAGCCTTGCGGACTGAACCAGATTTACAGCTTGAAATATGGTACGGTTCCGATCGTCCGAGCCACTGGCGGTCTCGACGATACGATCGAGCCCTGGGATGCGCGCACCGGCAAGGGTACGGGGTTCAAGTTCACCGATTACACCGGAGAAGCGCTACTCGCCACCATCAAGCAGGCGCTCATTGCGTATCAGGACCCATCGTCATGGCAAACGCTGATGCGCAATGGCATGGCCCGAGATTTTTCCTGGGGAGCGTCCGCGCGCGAATATGGAAAAGTCTACGAGCGAGCTCGGCAGGTGCGGGCCACCGCTGAGTCATCGGCGGCAGCGGAAGTGAAGGCTGAACTGAAGAAGGACTCGGTGCCCGGGTAACCCTCGGCTCGTTTCTTTCTCAGCGAATTCTCACGGTACACTGCTCGAAGGCTCGCTCCAATGAATTCCCTACGCACCATCTTTCACGTCGATATGGACGCCTTCTTTGTCTCGGTCGAAGAACTTTTCGATCCGTCATTGAAAGGCAAGCCTGTCGTTGTGGGCGGGCGGCGCGATGAACGCGGCGTGGTTTCGGCCGCGTCATATGCGGCGCGGAAATTTGGCGTGCATTCGGCTATGCCGCTGCGGACGGCAGCGAAGCTTTGTCCGCAGGCAATTTTTGTCAACGGACATCCCGATCGCTATCGCGAATACTCGCAGAAAGTGCATGAAGTCCTTGGACATTTTTCTCCCTTGGTTGAGATGGCTTCGGTGGACGAGGCTTACATCGATATGACGGGCACGGAGCGGCTCCACGGGAAACCGCTGCGTTCCGCGCACCAGCTCCATGCGGCAATGAAGTCGACCACACAGCTGAATTGCTCGATCGGTATCGGTACCTCGCGGCTGATCGCAAAAGTTTCTTCTGCCAAAGCCAAGCCGAACGGAGTGCTCTGGGTGCTTCCCGGGCAAGAGGCGAAATTTCTCGCCCCGCTCGAGGTGGGCGACATACCAGGTGTTGGCAAAGTGATGGAGCAAAAACTACACGCGATCGGTATTCAGAAAGTTGGGGATCTGGCGCGTCTCGAGGATCACGATCTCGAACATCGCTTCGGAAAATGGGGACTCGCACTGGCCGGGAAGTCGCGGGGCGAAGACGCTGGAGGATGGTTCGACAATGAAGTGGGCGAAAATGTAGATGCGAAGTCGATCAGCCACGAGCACACGTTCAACGAAGACACGGGCGACGCCGAGCGCCTGCAATCCACGCTGATGCGTCTCAGCGAGATGGTTGGGAGGCGGCTGCGCGAGGGTGGATATTTCGCGCGCACCATTCAACTCAAATTGCGCTACAAGGATTTCACCACCATCACGCGGGCCCATTCGCTGGAACAGCCGACGCAGATGGACAATCAGATTTTCGAACAGGCACGCCGGTTATTTTTCGACAACTGGAAGGCGGGTGCGCCGGTGAGATTATTGGGCGTGCAAGCTTCCAATTTCGAATCGTTCCAAGGTCAGCTCGACTTGCTTGAACCAGCACGCGACCAGCGCTGGAAGAACGCTCTGGCCGCCGCCGATCATCTCCGCGACAAGTTTGGAGAATCGGCAATAGGACTCGCCCGTGGAATGAAAGGGGGATTCCGTGAACGCGTCCACGAAAATCCGGCGGCGCTGCCGGGCAAGAAACCGAAGAAGGAATGAGGCTGGATGCGAGATCTGACGAGTTCGTTGTGGATCAAAATGAAGGGCGGCCTTTTCCTGGTGCTGGCTCTACTCTGCGGGACCCTGCTATTTCTCCTAAACCCGACGTTGAAAGTAGCGGTGCTTCTGATACTCACAGTGTGGGCTTTCTGCCGTTTTTATTACTTTGCATTTTACGTGATCGAACACTACGTAGACCCGAGCTATCGGTTTACCGGTCTCTTTTCATTTGCCGGCTACTTGTTTCGAAGGCTCCCTCAAGCGGCTACGGAAGGCGATAGCCCGCGAGAAAATCCCACGCGTCGTTGTTGATGCTGTCGGAGATTTCGTAGTAGTCGTGGCTGTGACCGGAGATTTCCTTGCAGCGCATCAGGGCTTCCGCAATGAGTCTCTCGACTCGACCAATTAAAACTTACGAAATGTATTCGCGAATATAGTCGTCGCGCGAAGCGGCCAGTTGTTGGGCGTCGCCATCGAAGATCACTTTGCCGTCTTTCAAAATCAGGAAACTCATCGGCACCTCACAGCGCACGCCTTTTGGGTAGGCGACCATCTGGTTCTTCGCGCTGTCAAAATAGTGGGTCGCCATGGTGAAGGCATCCTGAAGGCGGTGCGTCACCATGAGTGCACTTGTCTTGTACACGTCGCGCTGTTTCACGATCAGTTCGACGATCGTGTTCGAGGTCACGGGATCGAGCCCGCCCGTGGGGGAATCGTAGAGCAGGACCTCGGGCTGCGTGATGATGGCGCGCGCAATGGCAACGCGCCGGCGCATGCCGCCGGAGAGTTCCGAGGGATACATGTCATACGTCCGCTCCAACTCCACGAATCGCAGGACCTCACGAACGCGTCGCTCGATCTCGTCCGGGGGAGTTTTCTCCTCGGCTAGGCGGAATCCCACGTTTTCGTAGACTTTGAGCGAATCGAAGAGCGCGCTTTCCTGGAAGACGATGCCGACACGCCGCCGCAGCTCAAACAATTCGGCTTCCGACATGCGAGTGACTTCTTCGCCGAGCACGAAAATGCGCCCACTGTCGGGCGGCATGAGTCCCATGGCGAGCTTAAGCAGAGTGCTCTTGCCCGAACCGGCGACGCCGAAAAGAGCCTTGGTTTCGCCGTGCGGCAACTGGAACGAGATGCCGTCGAGGACCACGTTCTCGTCGAAAGCGATCGACACGTTGTCGAACTCGATGGCGTACTTGGACGGATTGGCCACCGATGCGACCGGATTTTCGATGGGCAACGTCGGAGTGGACATTCCTTACCTGTATCCAAAAATGGCAAAGATCAGCTTGGTGACAAAGAAATCCACGACCAGAATCAAAACCGAAGCAGCGACCACGGCCTGGGTTGTCGAGCGGCCCACGCCTTGCGTGCCTCCTCGTGTCGACATCCCGTAATAGCAGCCGACGGTCGCGATGATGAACCCAAAGAGCACCGGCTTAATGAGGCCCGTAAATACGTCGCGAAAAACCAGGATCTGCCAGACCGAGGTCCAGTATTGGCGCGAGTCCAAGCCGAAGATGAGATGAGCCACCGCCCATCCGCCGCAAAGTCCGAGAAGATCAGCGATGATGGTCAGGAAAAACAGCATGAACGCCGTCGCTCCAACCCGCGGCGTCACCAATTTTTTGGTAGGGTCGGTGCCCAGAGCGCGCATGGCGTCGATCTGCTCAGTTACGATCATCGAGCCGAGTTCGCTAGCCATGCCGGATGCGTTCCGCCCCGCGACCATCAGTCCGGTGATCAGCGGTCCGAGTTCGGTGACCATGCCGAGCGAGACGAGCTGGCCGATGAGGGTGATCCCGCCGAAACGCTGCAGAGTGCTGGCGGCATTCAAAGCCAGCAAAGCGCCGACGGAAAGACCTGTAAGGATCACGATGGGCAGCGAGCCAAAGCCGATCAGGTCGGCTTGCTGCAGCATGTCTCCCATGTAGAGCGGTCGGCGAAAAAAATTCGCCACCGATCGCGCCGCCAGCAGGGTGTATTCCTGCACCGCCAGCGCGAGATCCTTGGCGACATCGAAGGGCGAGATGAGTTCGATTTCCAGCGCCATGTAGGGTGCGAAACTGCTCAAGGAACTATAGCAGACAGAAAAGGGCGCTGGGCCATCCTGTCATGGGAACATCAAGATCAACCACGAGGGAGTTTCTGGAGGACCCGCTCACCCAGTGACTCGATGCTCCTCCCGGCTTTTCTTGCGGATTTCGATGGCTAGGCGCTTGATCTTTTGATTCAGGGTCGAGAGCGGGACGTGGAAACGTTCGGCGGCCTCGGTTTGGTTCCAGCTGCATTTTTCCAGCATGTCGATGATGATCCTACGCTCGCAGTCTTCCATGATGGTGAAGAGCGTGGCGCCCGAATTCGGTTCCAGCACAGGGACCGAAGTGCCGCGTCCCACAATGTGGTCGGGGAGAAGTTCCATGCCAATGTCACTGTCGGATGACAACACGACGGCGCGCTCGATGGTATTTTCCAGTTCGCGGACGTTGCCGGGCCAGGAATAACTCATCAGCGGGCGCAACGCCTCGGTGGTGATGTGGCGCTTCGGCCGCTCGTTTTCCTCGGAATATTTCTGGAGGAAATGCTGTACGAGCAGAGGAATATCTTCACGGCGCTGCCGCAGGGGCGGCAGATCGAGACTGATCACATTAAGGCGGTAGAAAAGATCTTCGCGGAACTTGCCTTCGCGGACCATCTGACGCAGATCTACGTTGGTGGCAGCGATGATGCGAACATCAACCTGAATCTCCTGCACTCCGCCCAGATGCATGAACTTGCGATCCTGCAACACACGCAGGATTTTGCTCTGGGTGTCCATGGTCATGGTGCCGATTTCGTCGAGGAAAAGGGTGCCGCGGTCGGCCACCTCAAACAAGCCTTTCTTCGACGTGACGGCGCTGGTGAAAGCGCCTTTTACGTGGCCGAAGAGCGTGGATTCGAGCAGGTCGGGCGGCGTGGAACCAGAGTTGACGGGAACGAACGACCGGTCACGCCGCGTGGAATTCAAATGAATCGCTTTGGCAATCAGCTCTTTGCCGGTGCCGCTTTCGCCTTGCAGCAGGACGGTCGAGCGGCTGGGCGCAACCTGGGCGACCAGATCGAAAATCTTCAACATGGGCTCGCTCTTGCCCACGATGTGCTCAAAGTTATAGCGCTGCTTAAGGGCGCGCTTCAGCTGGATATTTTCTTCTTCCGCCTTCTGGCGCGCTACAGCCGCTCGCACATCGGCGAGCAATTTCTCGTTGTCCCAGGGTTTCTGGATGAAGTTGGTAGCGCCAAACTGCATCGCCCGGACGGCGTTCTCGACCGTGCCGTAGGCCGTGATCATGATGACGGCTTGCTCAGGATGCAATAAGCGAATTTCGGAAAGGACGTCCATCCCGTTCTTGTCTGGAAGGGCAAGGTCAAGCAAGACGACGTCGAAGTTGCGCTCGCCGATCTGCATCAGACCCTCTTTGCCGCTTCCTGCGACCACGACGGTGTAACCCTCCATCTGAAGAAGAGTCTCCAGCGACTCGCGGATCTCGGCTTCGTCGTCAATGATGAGAATTCTGCCGGCACTCTGTGGCTGCGTGCTCTCGGGAGAGCTGCGCCGCGGGACGGTCGTGAGTTCAGACACTGCTAGTTCAGACATGGACTGCCTTCCTGGTCGAGATCAATGGAAAATCCAGAGTAAAAGTCGTGCCCTCGCCTGGGCGGCTCTCCACGCGGATGCTGCCTGCGTGTTCCTGGATGATGCCGTAGGTGACAGAGAGTCCAAGACCGGTGCCGCGAGATTGACCTTCAGCGGGAGCAGTCTTGGTGGTAAAGAATGGATCGTAGATGCGTTGAATGTTTTCCTGTGCAATGCCTGAGCCGGTGTCGGTGACGCGCACACTGACGAATTCGCCGTTAGTCGTCGCGACGTTGAGCACTCCGCCACCCGACGTTGCCATGGCGTCTTTGGCATTCAAAAACAAATTCAGAAACACCTGTTGCAGGCGCCCAGCGTTACCCTGAATCAACGGCAAGTTCTCGTAAAGCTCGGGCTGCACCTGAATCTGCGCCACGCGGAACTGGTGCTCGAGCAAGGCCAACGTATCCGAGATCACCTTGTTCAGGCTGACTTCGGTCAATTCCGTGCCGGTGGTGCGGGAGAAGTTCAGCAGGTTGTTCACGATCTCTGAGGCACGGAACGTTTGCTTCGTGATCTTGTCGAGGACACCGGCTTTTTGTGGATCCGATTGCAGCTGCTTGGCCAGCATTTGGGTATAGGAAGAAATCACCGCCAGCGGCGTGTTGACTTCGTGGGCCACACCCGCAGCCAGCAGCCCGATCGAAGAAAGTTTATCGGCCTGCGTGAGCTGGACTTCGAGGTCAACCCTCTCCGTGATGTCGTCGATGATGACCAGGCGGCCGACCACGTTGAATTTGCGACTGACGAGCGGCGCGATCGCGACATTCACAATGCGCGATTCGCCCGTAGGAGTCCCGAGGCGGAATTTGTAGAGATTGTGAATCCCAGGATTTTGGCGAACCCGGTAAAACTCCTCGACAAAGGACGTTGGAAAAACCTCGCTCAAGGATCGCCCCACCACCTGCCAACGCGGCTGGGCGTACATGACTTCCATCTGCGAGTTCCAGGATTCGACGCGGTCTTGCAGATCGACCGCCATCACGCCGACGTTGATGGATTCAACGATATTCTCGTTGAAGTCTTTGAGCCGCTCGTATTCGGTGACTTTCTGCTCCAGTGAGGCGTAGAGGCGGCCGTTTTGGATCGCGATGCCGATGTATCCGGCGAGCGCCTCGAGCAATTCGACATCTTCGCTGGAGAGGAAATCGCCTTCTCTGGTTTTGCCCAGCCCGAGGAATGCGATCGTCTTCTGCCGGGCGTGGCAGGGAATGTAGTAATTCAGGTCGAGGCGTCCGATCGCTTCCTGAGCCAGGGCGTTCTCGCGTGGCAACTGGTGCGTATTTTCGAAGAAAATGTGTCCGGCTGTGTCTTCCGCACGGGGTTTCGCGAGGAAGGCCAGGTCAAGGCCGCTGACGTGGGCGATTCCGAATGACTTTGACAGTTCGAAGCGGGTCGAGTCGCTGTTTCCAAGGAAAATTGCGATGCGATCCACCAGCAGTGTGCGCGCCAGCCGGTCGACGAGCGACGAAAGCATCTTGTCGAGATCGGTTTCCGAACTCAAGTCGCGGCCGAATTCGATCAAGGTGCGGCGATAGTCGTATCCGGTTCGGAAGAAATATTGGTCCAGCTTTTCCTGAATCCACTTACGCACCGGATCAAACAGCAGAGCCGTGACCACGACGGCAACCATCAATCCCCAGGGCCCGGTACTCGGCACCCGCATGTGCACCAGTTCCGCGATGGCGGCGACGCCGGCGAAGTAGGCTCCAACAATCGCAGCGGCGGCTAACGTGTAGGCCATGCCGCGCTTGAAAATCAGGTCCACGTCCATCAGGCGGTAGCGGAAAATGGCATAGCCGAAGGTGAGTGGCAGCAGGCCGAGCGAAAGCACTGACACCTTCATGGTGGGCGAAGGCATCACCCCAAGTAGATACGGCAGAACGTAAAAAAGGGTGAAAGGCGTGATCGCGAGGATGGTCCCGCGCGTAATCCACTTCATCTGCTGGCGCAGGATCGGAGTCGTCGCCTGCTGATAATTGCGCCACAGTACCCCCGCCGCCGACACGAAGAAGATGGTGAGATAAGCCCAGTGAATGCGGTTCAGTTCAAACAGGAGCCCGGCGCTGGCCTTCAAGAGTTGAAATGCAAGCACCTGGCCAGCGAGCAGGACCAGTCCTGGCAGGTAGAGCAACGGAATCGACCAGCGATTCTTATTAACGAAAGGACGACGTTCCGGGAAGGTCAGAACGAAGTGCAGGAATAGAGCGGGTTGCAGCAGCCATGCAAGTTCGTTTGCCCAGAGGACGATCCAGTCAAAAGCGTTGAACTTGCCGGTGTAGTGCAGCGAGTAAAAGACAAACGATACCAGACAGAAAATGAAGAAATGCGTTGAGCCGACCGCCGTCCAGCGCCGCAACAACACATAAAGCCCAATGCCAAGGTAGATGAGCGCGATGAGGCGAAGCCAGTCGTTCATCGAGCGTTCGGCCGGAACGAGCACTACTTCGACGTCCAGCGGAACCGAGCCCCGGGTCAGCGAGTAGGTGGTCTTTGACCAGACGCCGGAATAATAGAGCTGCCGCGTCACCGCCGCAGCTGTGCTGACTGCGCGACCGTTGATGCTGACTACTTCGTCTCCGCGACGGATGCCCGCTCGTTCTGCCGGACCGCCCGGCTCCAGGCGATCCGCGACCAGGCGTCCGTTGTGCTCGATCCACCACGCCCCGTCGTCTGGAATCGCCGATTGGTGCTCGATCTTGTAGTTGAAACCGGCGAACAGTATTGCGGCCACTGTCAGGAGAGTCAGCAGGATGGCGGTAAACCGGGCCTCAAATTCTCGGTTCATGAGCTGGGACGGCTGCGGGGCGGCGCGGCCAGACACTCGTCGCCACTTCGGTATAAGCAACTTCACTGCCACCTTCCAATTCCGTTAACCGCCGCTAAGTCGTTCATGTATATCGACTTCCATAATTATAGAGGCGATTCGGAATTGTAGCTATGAAATATAGTAGGTGGTTTCTGCTTTTCGGGATGCCATAGAGAGCGGGAACAGGGTCTGGGTGGAGGTAAGCCTGAGGGAGCGAATGCGGATGTTGTGAATGGCGTGTGACTGAGATGCGGTTAAGATGACGTGCCCAGACCCTTCTATCAGTTTTTTGAGGGGTTCGAGAGCCCTTCCCCAAGTTCCTCGAACCCCTCGCTTACTGGCCCACCTCCCGGTTAGGAGCGATGAGCAAATCCCGTTACTGAGTGTGATATTGCTCCCGCTTCGAAAAAAGGTCCATGGAGACGGTCTGAAGCCGTCTGAATTGATCTGAAGAAGAAAATTCACGTCTCGGCGCTTGACAGGGCAAGCCGGCCAGACCAAAATTTCTGACATCCATTTGTGCCCTGAATCGCCGCCGCTTAAGTCTGCTAGGAGTTTGTCTTGGCTGGTAAGAGAATCCGTTTCGACGATTTCGAACTCGACTACACCCGATTTCAGCTCAGCCGAACCGGTCGCGCGATCCGGTTAGAAGGACTGCCGCTTCAGTTGCTCATGTTCCTGGTGGAAAAGAGAGGGGAACTGGTCACGCGTGAGGAAATCTCCGCGCAGCTCTGGAGCAAGGACGTTTTCGTCGACGTGGAGCAGGGAATCAACACCGCCATCCGCAAAATTCGGCGGGCACTGGCAGACGATGTCGGCGAGCCGCGCTATCTGCAAACGGTAGTTGGGCGAGGTTACCGCTTCGTTTCGCCGACCGCCGAAGAAGAGGCCAACAGCCCGGTGCCTGGACCGTTTGCGGTCTCCGCCGAAGAACTGGGCCGTGCCATCATGACCGCTGCCGGATTGGATCCCGACGATCCCAAAGGCACCAAACTTTCATAGAGTTCTGTCTAGGCGAATTTCTGGCACAATTTAGGCATGTCTCGCCTTGATCAAATTGCAGATCTGGAAAAACGCTTTCTTCTTCCCACCTATAACCGCTATCCAGTCGCATTCGAGCGCGGCAAGGGCGTGTTTCTTTACGACTTCGAAGGTAAAAAGTATCTCGACTTTGTGGCTGGACTTGGCGTGAACGCCCTCGGCCATGCTCATCCGCGCATCGTCAAGACGATCCGCGAGCAGGCCGGCCGAGCCATTCATCTGTCGAATCTTTACTACAACGAATATCAGGGACAACTGGCCGAGCGTCTATGCCAGCTTTCGGGTCTGGATCGAGTGTTCTTCTCCAACAGCGGGACGGAAGCGATGGAAGGTGCCATCAAGCTGGCACGTCTAGCGGGGCACAAAGCGGGCGGCGACGCAAAATCAAACCTGGTGGCTCTGCAAGGTTCGTACCACGGACGAACCTTCGGAGCGATGTCACTCACTGGGCAGGAAAAGTATCGCAAGGGTTTTGAGCCGATGCTTGACGATGTGACTTTTGTCGCGCAGAACGACGTCGCAGGGCTGCACGCAGCGGTGAATGCCAATACGTGCGCGATTGTTCTCGAACCCATCTTTGGCGAAGGCGGAATCCTCGAATGTTCGGAAGAATTTCTGCTCGCATGCCGGACGCTTGCCGATCAGCATCACGCTGCGCTCATCTTCGATGAAATCCAATGCGGATTGGGACGCACCGGGAAAATCTTCGCCTTCCAAGGTTTTGGTGTGACTCCAGACATCGTCACCATCGCCAAGCCGATCGCCGCCGGAGTTCCGCTGGGAGCATTTTTGTCCAAGCAGCAATTCGCCTCCGCGATTTCGCCCGGGCAACACGGCACGACGTTCGGAGGTGGTCCGCTCGCCTGTCGCGTTGGCCTCGAATACCTTGCCATCCTTGAAGAAGAGCGGTTGATGGAGAACGTTTTGAAAGTGGGCGGCTATCTCCATGAACAACTCTTGGGCCTGGTTGACAAGTATGCAGCGGCCATCGAAGCGCGAGGACGAGGTTTCATTCAAGGCCTGGTGCTCGACATTCCGGCGCGGCCAATCGTCGAGCAAGGGCTGGCGGAAGGAGTACTTTTTAATGTCACCCAGGATAAAGTCCTCCGCTTCCTGCCGCCGTTTCTGTTGGAAGAAAAGCATGTGGACAAGGGCATTCGCGTGTTGAAGAAATTGCTTGGGAAGAAACGCAGAAAAGTGACCGTAGCGGAAACGGATCGGACGGCGGATAGTGAGTCGTGACTGAGTACTGGGAGAACCCGCAAAATTAAACGGGCGTCCGAATTCTTGCGAATCCAGGACGCCCGGGCAGCCCTCCCCCAGAACTGCTCAAACTCAATCTACGACTAAGCGGAAAATCTGAGAATGGCACGCGGGTGCTAAAACTCTTCCACCAAAGTGCCACGCCGTAAGTTGAAGATTACACATCGAAATATCGATTTTTCAACCTACCATGCGGGCTACTTTTGGCGCCCCGTTTAGGCCCGTCTTGGCGTCGTTTTGCGATGCTCAGGGAAGACTGGGCCAGCCGCGTCCTTACTGAGAGAGAACCATTTTGCCGGGGGCCGCAATTGTCGAAAACGGCGAGCCTGCGATTGCGGTGAGCGCTCCGGTGGAGGAATTGTAGGTGTAGCCGGCGATGCTGGTGCCGCTCCCACCGCCAATGTAGTAGAAGTTCCCGCTCGGATCGACAGTCGAGAATAGTCCTCCCCCGACCACGCTGAACGGCGAGTTGGTGGCCGACGTCAGGCCGCCATCCTGGTTGATGGTGAAGCACCAGACCGCGAAGCTCGAACCGGCCGTGGCCGCATACACAAATTTCCCAGTGGGATCGACCGTGATTGTGCTGGGTCCGTTGCCGTTGTTGGCGGCAAACGGCGAGCCTGTGACGAGCGACAAAGCACCAGTGTTTTGGTCGATATCGAACGCCGAAACGTTCCCCTTGGTTGCGGTGTTCGGCGGAGGGTTGGGAGCCGAGAGATTCGCAACATACAGGTGCTGCTCGCTGGCATCCACTGCCAAACCGGTGGCTCCCGCACCCGAGAAAAATGGAGATGTGGCCACAGGCGTGAGCACGCCGCCCGAGAACGTGAAGGCGGTGACCATGCCAATGTTTTGATTGGTCACGTAAACAAACCGGCCGGAAGGTGTGATCAAAATCTCGGTCGGATTCGAATTAACGAAATAGGGTGACCCCGCAGCCTCTGACAGAGCCCCCGTTCCGGGGTCGATCGAATAGACAGAAAGAAATCCCAGTCCCTGCACAGTCGAGAACGTTTTTGTCACTAATAGATATTGTCCCGAAGGATCGACGACAGCGCGGTTAGGACCAAAACCGACAAAAGTCGCCGGCCCAGTGAGGTTGAGAGTGCCATCACTGGCAACCGCGAAGGTTGAGATCGAGTAGGCAGTGAGACCGGAATTTACAACGTAGAGAAATTTCCTCGACGGCAGCAGCGCAATCCCGGTGGGGGCGGCATTCTGCACTTGCGGCGTCTCCGCGGCCTGGGTCATCACACCGGTGGACCCGTCGATATGGAGCAGCAGGACGGAGCCACGGGCGGGCAACGTCACGTAGGCGTTGTGGTTAGGGCCAGTCGGCCTGTAACTGCTGCCGCAGGAAAGGCAGAGCATGGAGAGCGTTACCGCAACAACTGTCAGAATTTGTGGGATTCCACTCTGATTCGTTTTGGCCGGTGTCGCCGTTCGTGCGGCGCACGCCGCCCCTAAAAAGCTCATTTGCAAGCCTGCTCCTAAGTAACCTGAGGTCAGAACGAAAAGATCGTGCTCACTATCGTGCATGAGAAGGCGCGAATCGCGCAACTGCGCGGCTCAGGGAAAAGTGTATGAGCGTATCTCGACTCTCCTGGTTGGATGCGCCGGTGACGACCGGGGCTGTGCGGACTCCAGCAGTTCATTCCAGCGGCGCGTTCCGAGAGATGGGCTGGGAACGATCAGTTCTAACGATGTGTTCTAATTGATGGGAAGCTACTCGTGTGATCGACATCCATTGCCATGTGCTGCCGGAGGTTGACGACGGCCCAAAATCCTGGGACGTGGCCGTCGAAATGTGCCGTATGGCAGCAGCGGACGGAATCACTCACATCGTCGCGACTCCGCACGCCAACGATCGTTACGTCTATGACCGCGCCTACCTTTTGGGATTGCTCGACCAGTTGCGCGCAAAGGTCGATCCGGCGCTGGCATTGCAGTTCAGCCTAGGCTGCGATTTTCATCTCTCGTTTGAGAATTTGGAGCGCGTCCTCGAGCAGCCCCACACGTACACGATCGGCGAGACCAACTATCTGCTCGTCGAACTCAGCAATTTCAGCGTCCCGACGCGTCTCGGCGACTGCTTTTTCCGGCTCGGAGATAAGGGGATCATGCCGATCCTGACCCATCCCGAACGCAACCCGATCCTCCAGCAAACGCCGCAGCGCATCCTGGAATGGGCGGAGCAGGGATGCCTGATTCAGGTCACCGGATCGGCACTGACTGGGCTATGGGGAGAGCGTCCCGAAATTATTTCCCGCTGGCTGTTGGACCGGGCCGCCATACACATTCTTGCTTCGGACGCTCACGACACCCGGCGGCGCGTTCCGAATCTTTCCTCGGCTCGCGCTGTGGCTGAGAAAATTGCGGGAGCCGAATACGCCGACGCGCTCGTGAGGGGCAATCCAGGAGCGATCGTGAACGGGGCGCCGATTCCGTTCAGCCCGCGACCTGTGATGGATTAGACAAGTTCAGTTAGCAATGATTAAGGGCAGGCGTCCCGAACCGCCGATAAAATAGGAGACATCATGGCTCAGAATCACTACAGTACGAAACGGAAACGACGTCCGAAGAATAACAACCGCAAAGACCCGGCAGCGGCCACGATGGCGGCGTTGCGCGAGCGGGCGGCAGCCGAGAAGGCGAAGAAGTAAGACGGTGAAGTAAGACGGTAATGCGCGGCAAATGCCGAAGCTTCATTCCTTGGGAAGGTTTTCATCCGGCGCAGGCTTTCCCGCCGCCTGCTTCGCCGGTGATTTTGGATCGCCTGTCGCTGGGGCGGTGGTCATGGCGCTCTCGGGATTGAGCAGGTGATCAGAACTCGGGCCGAGTCCGAGCTTGATCAGCGCCCGGGAATCAGGCGTGGTCTTCGATTGCCATCCGTGGTCCGCTTGATATTTCTGCATCGCGGTTTGTGTGGTTGCGTCCCACTTTCCCGAAGGTTCACCTTGCAGGTAATGTTCGCGGATGAGCGCTGTCTGAATCTGAGTGGCGCGGCTCGCGTCGATCGCCTGTTGCCCCCGTTTCTTGCCGCTCTTGCTCCGAGAACTCTTTTTCTTGTTCTTCGAAGAGGTGTGCTTGGCGACGGTGTGATGCGCCGTCTCCGGGCTCGCCACCGGGGTCGCCACATGAGTCGTCGCTGGAGCCGATGGTGCCGCGGTGGCAGCCGCATTGGTCTGCGACGTTGCCCCTGCGCACACGAGTAAACAGAACAGGCCGCAGAAGCCCGCTCGCCGCCAGCGTCGAATTTGGATCTCGAAGGGCATAAATAAAGAGCATAAAAAAACCGGCGAGACCGGCCCACTCCTATCGTCCCTGAAATGGGGACAGAGCGCCAGTCTCGCCGGAGTATATACCGGTTACGGAAGTGTCCCGGCCAGGAAGATGGTTCCATCCGTCGCCCTCGAACCACGCGGACGCACCAGGAACACGACATCCTGCCCGCTCTTGAGCGACGACTCGAGCTTGGAGAAGTCCTCAGGATTATTCACGGGCTGCTTGTTCACTTCGAGGATCACGTCGCCGCGATTCAAACCAAGATCTTCAGCGAACGATCCCTGCTTCACGTCTTGCACCACTACGCCCTTGCCCGCGGCAATGCTCAGGCGATCCGCCAGGTCAGGAGTAATGTTGCGTACGGTCACGCCAAACTTGCTAGCTTTCGGAGCTTCTTCGCTTTGGTTCTCGTCGTCTTCGCCAAGACGCGAAGCGAACAGTTTCGAGCGATCCGCGATGGTAACAGTTGTATCCTGCTTCTTGCCATTGCGGACAAAGGTAAGCTTGGTCTTCGATCCGGGTTTGCGGGAAGCAATGTCCGCCACCAGATCGTCGCCACTCTTTACATCGCGTCCATCGACGGCGGTGATCGTGTCGCCGATTTTCAGGCCAGCATCGTCCGCGGGACTTCCGGATACGACGTTTGACACTGTGACGCCCGAACCGTAAATGCGTGCGATCGCCGGGTTCGGCTGCGCCGAAAACTCGATGCCAATGGAGCCGCGCGAAACGCGGTGTTCCGGTCCAATCAACTGGTTGTAGACAGTCGTGACGGTGTTCGAAGGCATCGCAAATCCGACGCCCGCGTAGGAACTGGTCTCGGTGAGAATCGCGGTGTTGATGCCGATGACCTCGCCCGCCATGTTCACCAGTGGACCACCGGAGTTGCCCGGGTTAATTGCGGCATCCGTCTGAATGAAGGATTGGAACTGGCGATTCGGAACGATGTTGCGTCCCTTGGCCGATACGATGCCGGCGGTCACGGTTTCCTGCAGTCCAAAAGGACTGCCGATCGCGAGCACCCAGTCTCCAACTTCCATGCCGTCGGAGTTGCCAAGCTTCGCTGCGGGCAGCGGCTTGTCCATATCGATTTTGATCACGGCAAGATCGGTTTCCTGATCCATGCCAATCAACTTGGCGTCGTGTCCGGGAGAAGCTGGATTTTCATCCTGCAACTTCACGCGAATGCGGTCAGCCTTTTCGACCACGTGGCGGTTGGTGACGATGTATCCCTTCGAGTCGACAATCACGCCGGAGCCGAGCGAGCGTTGCCGAATCGTGCCGGGATCAGGACCGCCACCTTGACCACCCTGCCCGCCAAAGAACTTGTCGAAGAAATCCTGGAACTGGTTGCCGTCATCGCCACCCTGATCGTCCTGATCGGGATCGGGCCGCACGGAGCGGCCGCGACGGCGAGGATTCTTGACCGTCGATTCAGTGTTGATGTTAACCACGCTCGGCTCAAGCTGCTTTGAGATTTGGGAGAACGCATTCGAGAGTTGCTGCGGGGCGGGGATGGTCAGCGGAGTTGCATCGGAAGACTTCTGGCCTTCCTTGCCCTTGACTCCATATGAAACGACGGTGCCGATCAAAATTCCAACCGCCAGCGTCGCCAAAATCGTAAAAGTATAGGCCCAACGGTTGGCCTTGAGGCGCATCCAAAAAGCGCTCTCTTGTGAATCCATGAAATTCCTCCTAAGACTGCCGAACTAGCTATTATACCTTCGCCCCAGGCAGGGGTCGGCGCGAAGGCTCTGCTACTTAGACGCAAAATGAGGAGCTGAGGATAGTGCTGCCATGGCTACGGTTTTAGCGTCATAAGCGCCAAAAACAATCCCGTGTAACCCGCGATGACGAGCAAGGCCAGCAGCGTCGCGAAACTCAGGACGTTAAATAGCCCCAAGGGCTTCTGGACTGCGCCGAGGGCAAGCTTCCATAATCCGAAGCTGCCAGCGACGGCACACAGTGGCACCACGAACGCTCCAACGATCCGGCCGTAGGGCACGCGGGGAAAGACAATTAGGAAAGTTACGGCGGGAAGAAACGCCAAGGCTGGGAGAATCGCCAGCGGAGCCCCGATCAGATATGCGCGTTCTCGCTCTTTCGACGTCATCGTTGTGTCACCACCGCCCTATCTCCACCCGCGGCAGCTTCAGGGTTGCCAATCAAGCGCATAGATCTCAGGACTTCCGATATCGCGCGTTATTAGTGGAGAGTCATCCGGAGTCAAACCGCTCCACTCCGCGTTCGGTCCCCATAAGCGGTGAATGTCTTTGAGACTCACCAATCGCTCCAGTCGACGATCGGAAATCCGCACCCGGTAAAACGCCTCATCTTCAGTCAGAATCGAATCGAAATAGATGTACTGTCCGTCATGGGACCAACTGGGATAGCCAATCCCCATCCGCGCCAGTTCGGTCCACTGTTGGCGTTCGCGATCAAACAACATCAGCGAATTGGAATCCGTTGTCTCAGCGGCAATGTAACGGCCGTCGGGAGACCACCGCGGTCCAAACAGGTTTTCACCACCCGGAAGTGGTGAGAGCTTGTTGGTCTCGAGGTCGAGAATGTTGATCTTGTTGCTGGTTGGTCCGAGGTCACCGATTGCCAGAACGATTGACTTGCCGTCCGGTGACCAATTCGGGTCAAAGCCAGCGGTTGCGCCAGGAATTAATTCTCGCAGTCCCGATCCATTTGCCCCAACAATGTAGGCCCGCCAGTCCGTGTTGAGTGTTTGTGCCATGAAGACAATCTGACTTCCGTCCGGAGACCAGCGCGGCAGTTCCGCGGTCATGGTATTTGGGTCCGTGAGTTGGATGCGGTCACTACCGTCGATTTTGCTGGACCAAAGTCCCTGGTCGGGAACGGAGACATAAGCGATGCGTTTGCCGTCGGCAGAAAAAGCGAGATCCGTGGCCGATGTGCCACCGAGGTACGGCACGAACGCTCGACCATCAAATCGCAGAATCTCCGATCGTCGCTGTCCACCCATTGCAAAAATCTTCTTTCCGTCCTTAGAGGGAACGGGCAGCCAGAAGTCCAGTGGACCATTCGTCAATTGCACCGGCACAGGCTCCCGTTGAAACCACCACCGACGTTCCGGAAGCGCCCACAAGCTATCTCTGGCGTCGCGAAAATTGCTAAAAAGAAAATACTTCCCGTCCTGTGTCCATCGCCCGCAGCATTCATGGGGAGAATCAACCCAGTTTGGCAGCAAGAGATGTGGCTTCGTTCCGTCGCGGTTGAGTTCCCAGAACTCGCTAAAACCGGTTTTCAGGTCGTCTATGGTCAGGCGGATTTTTCGCCCGTCGGGCGAAACTTGAATATCGCCGATTCGGTAGTTAAGAGTAGCGAGCTTTACGACATTGGTGCCGTCGGGGTTTCCCTCGTAGAGGTCGGCTCCTTTCGCGAAAAGCAGGCGGCGGCCATCCGCCGTCCAGACAGCGGAATGCCCAATCATCCCTTGGACGGGACGGGGCGAACCAACTGGTAGGGGGAGAATCCAAGCGGGACTCTCTTTGGAGGTATTTTCAAAACCGCCGATCAATATGGAGGAGCCATCGGGTGCGATATCTCCTAGAAACGTGTTTTGAAAAGGCGTCGGAATCAAGGCGCTGTCTCCGCCAGAAACGGATACTTCGGCCAGCGCGATGCGGCCCTTGTCCGCCGCCTGGAAATAGAGTCGCTCTCCGTCGGTCACGAGCGCGCCCATCTGATGGACCTTTCCGCCGCTCGTGATCTGCGTGAACCTCAGAATTCGAGGCGATGGCTTCGGCATCAGTGTGAACACGAAAGCAACGACCGTGAGAATGAGAAGCAGACTGCCAATCAATGCGAGCGCCCAGGCTGTCGTCAGTCGGCGATGCGTGGATCGAACAGTGGACGGAACCACGGGCGGCGCAGTCTTTGGCGTGTCTGTCGGAGACGCGCCGACGCCGTTGCCGTTGTTCGAGGCTGGAAGTTGCTCGCGGATCGCGAAATTAACCGGTGCGATGAACCTGTATCCTCGCCGGTACAGCGTTTCAACAAACCTGGGATTGTCGGACTCATCGCCCAGCGCTTGCCGGAGCTTCTTCACTGCGCCGTTGAGGCTCACATCGAAATCGACAAAAGTGTCAGCTGGCCAAAGCCTGGTCCGCAATTCTTCTCGCGTCACTACCTCGCCGGGACGCTCCAAAAGTGCCGTGAGTACCTGAAAGGGCTGATCGTTAAGTTTGATCTTTACCCCGGATTTGCGCAGCTCACGAGCCTGCAAATCAACTTCGAAGAGTCCGAAATGGACGGTATCTGGGTTCACTGCGGGGCGTTCCATACAAACATCCTGAGCGTTGTTGCCGAGTGTACACCGAAAATGGGCGCAAGCCCTTTGAAGGCGAGAATCACACTTCCATCGGACCCCTTTGTTCTCAGTTTGTTAGCCAATCACATTCATATCGCAGCCGAGTCACAGCCGATCCATTGTTCTGCCGGCCTATACGGACCAGATTAGGCGGCAGTTCCGGCAGAATTTGCAGCTCGCAGAAGCCTGCTCGGGCAAATTATCGACAGATTATCAAAGGAGAAAGACTATGAAGAAACAGGCGCTCCACATAACATCGGTTTTCATAAAGACGTTCATAACATCGATGCTCCTGCTGGCCACGCTAGCCGTGACCGCCGCCCACGCCCAATCGAAGATCTCGATTAAGGTGAAGGTGCCCTTCAAGTTTATGGTTTCCGACAGAGCGTTCACGGCGGGCTACTACTCGGTGTCTTCGTCGGGTGACCACTTGACGATCCAGGACGCCGCGGGCAGGTCGATCTTTACCGGGCTCGCCAACCAGGTTAGCGGACGTCATGTCGCTGAGACCGGACAGGTCGTGTTCCACTGCTACGGAGACCACTGTTTTCTCTCTGAGTTTTGGACGCCCACTCGGGACAACGGTAGCAGGGTATTGCCTTCGCGTTACGAAAGGGAATTGGCAAAACTTGGGAAAGGGACTGAGTTCGCTGTGCTCAACCAACGATAGCTGACGCTGGCTAACGCAAGCTCCGGTCGGGGATCCGAGCGATCACTTGGCTTCGTAAACGGTCTTGCCGCCGACGACTGTGCGCAAAACCTTCGTGTCCTCGATCTTCGGCGGAAGCGCCGCGGTGATGTCCTGATCGAGCACGACAAAATCGGCGAGCATCCCCGGCGCGAGCTTGCCTTTTTGCTTTTCTTCGAACTCGGCGAAAGCGGAGCCCGTCGTGTAGGCCGCGATTACCTGTTCGATGTTTAGCTTCTGCTCGGGATAGTAAGTTTTCTTCCCGTCCTCGCTGGTGCGTGTGAGAGCCGAATAAATTCCGCGAAATGGTGTCACGGGTTCCACGGGGTAGTCTGTGCCGAAGGCCACCACAACTCCTTTGCGCAAAAACTCGGCCCAGGCATAGGAGTGCTCGGCGCGTTTCGGCCCCAGGCGCGACTCGGCCCACCCCATATCCGTTAACAGATGGTTCGGTTGCATCGACGCGATCACTTTCAGCTCCTTAAAACGCGCGATCTGAATGGGCGTGGTGACTTGAGCGTGCTCGATCCGGAGCCGGTAGTCGGCGCCTCCGTCGGCAGCTGGCACTTTCGCATCTTTTGCGGCTTTCTCAGCCTCCGCAAACGCGTCGAGCGCCATCTGGACGCCTTTATCTCCGATGGCGTGGAAGCCGATCTGATACCCGGCGAGCACGCGCTCCTTGGTCATCGCATTGAGTTTGGCAGCGTCGTATTGCGGGATACCGCTGTTTTTCGGGTCGTCGCTGTAGGGCTCGAGCAACGCCGCCGTTTTAGAGCCGAGCGAACCGTCCATGAAGCCCTTCAACATGCCGGTGTGGAGCATGTTGTCAGTCGCGGGATGCGACCTGCGTTCGCTGTTCAGTATTTCCATCGGATCGTCGAACGTCAGCCATTCGGAGATCCGGACGGTCAGCTTTCCTTCGCGCTCGAGTTCCTCGTAAACCGGAAAATTTTCCCAACCGGAAAAGTCCTGGGCCGAGGTGATACCGTGGCTGGCCAGATCGGCGAGAGCGAGTTCGATCGCTTGCTTCCGTTTGTCATGCGAGGGCTTTGGAATCGCCGCTTGTACCGCGTCTTGTGCTTTCTCGCGCAGCACGCCGGTGGGTGTGCCCCCCTCGTCGCGGTCGATTTTTCCTCCGTTAGGATCGCGCGTAGCGACCGTGATGCTCGCCAGTTGTAGGGCTTTTGTGTTCGCAACTCCGATATGCCCGTCGACTCTTTCGAGATAGACGGGATGCTGGCCGCTTACTTCGTCCAGATCCCAGCGCGTGGGCAAAACTTTGACCGGCCAGAGCGTTTCGTCCCAACCTTCCCCGACGACCCAATCCCCCGGTTCGGCAGTTTCGCATCTGGCGCGCAATCGGTCGCGAAACTCGTCGAGCGTTTTGGCGCCGACGAGATTTACATTCATTTTTTCGAACCCTGCGCTCGCCAGGTGAAGGTGAGCGTCGTTAAATCCCGGCATCACGAAGTGACCGTCGAGATCGACGATCTTGCTGTCAGGCCCCTTTAACTTGAGGATCTCATCGCGTGAACCCACAGCAAGGATTTTGTCGCCCAGAATGGCGAGGGCTTGCCCTCGGGTGCCTGCCCCCAGGGATGCGGTCACGTCGACGACCCCCGTATAGATGTTTGCGTGGGTGAAGATCACGTCCGCTTTGGGCTTTGAGGACGCGGCGGGCGGCGCAACTTGCGCCGATGCGGCGCAAACGGCGGCGCACAACAAAATCGGAGCGATTCGCTTCCTCATTCCCCTACTCCAGACAGTGCCAACATTGTAAGCAGAATGCGCCTTAGTCCGAGCTCTCGTCCATTGGAGTCGAACCATTCTTGCAACGTGTGCGCGCCGCCGCCGGAGCCTCCTCCGCCGATCGCGATGGCTTCGCGCCCGAGTGAAAGCGGAATGTTTGCATCGGTAGATGCGCGCTGCACCTGCGCCGTGTTGCCTAGTTGCGCATCAACCGCGCGAATCACTTTCAGCAAGCGCGCGTCTGGCGCCAGTTCACCAGCGGGACGATTGCCGATCTCGACGACTTCACTCTGCACCACCTGACTCTGCACCACTTGCGGCTTGCGCGTCTTCGGTTGCGAGGCGGCCTGATTCTCCGCCGCGACTCCTTGCTCCAGAGCTTCGCGCAGCGCGCGTTCCAGCCGGTCGATCTCCGCCATTGACGTGGAGCGCAAATCAACCCGCATGCTCGCCGACTCCGGAATTGAATTCACCGATGTGCCACCCCGAATCACGCCCACGTTGAAAGTAGTTTTCGGCGAGGTCGGTACCGGCGTGCGGCTTAGGATCTCAATGGCGCGCGCGAGAGCGATGATGGGATTGGGTGTGCCGAAATCGCTCCAGGAATGGCCGCCCGGCCCGCGCACGATTACCTCAAAGCGGCGGCTGCCAAGAGCCTCGGCCACGACCGTATCGGCACCGGCCCCATCGACGACCACGCTATAGGCGATCGTGTCGCGCCAGCGTGGTGTGGCGAAGACATGCCTCATGCCGCGGAGATCGCCTTCGCCTTCTTCGCCGACATTGCCGATAAAAACAAAAGGCGCCCCGTGCGAGACGCGCGTGCGCGCTAGCACGCTGGCCACGGCCAGCATCGCCGCAATGCCGGCGCCGTTGTCGGAAACTCCCGGACCATACAATCGGCTCCCCTGTTGCCGGATGTTCAGCGGCGTAGCGGCTGGGAAAACGGTGTCGATGTGAGCGCTGAGCGCGACGAAACGGTTGCCGTATCCGGGGCGAACGCCGAATACGTTGCCCACCTCGTCCCTGTGAACGTCGGCAAGTCCAAGATCGCGGAAGCGATCGGCCAACCAGGTTCCGCGTGCTGCCTCGCCAAACGGAGGCGCAGCCACGCGAGTTGCTTCCATCTGCCAGAGGGCAAACTGCGATTCCTGCAAGCGGAAGTGGTCAAACGCCGCGCGCACTTCGGGCAACCCCGCCAGTCGTGCCACTTCCTCATGCACAGGCGGATACCTGTCCGGCATTGCCACTTGGGGGGAGCGATCCATGGCTTCCGCTTATCTTATATCGGGAGCGGCTCTCGCGAGCGAGGAACCTGAGCGACGGGACGGCACCGGAGTACAGTCCGACAGTACAGTTCACAACACAGTTCACGGGTACAGTTCCGCCAAGGCCCGTTTGGCTCAGTTTTGATAGACTGTCCTCGATTCCGGAACGCGCCCCGCCTGCCCAGGAGGTACCGCTGTGAAACCCATCGTAAAAATCGCCGCTATTGTGGTCGCCGTTCTTCTCGTCATCGTCATCGCGATCCCGTTTTTCGTGAACGTCAACAGCTTCCGCCCGCAGATTGAGTCGAGTCTCACTACCGCCCTCGGACGGCAAGTGAAAGTCGGCGACCTGAGTCTCAGCATTCTTTCTGGCAGCGTCCGCGCCGACCAGTTGTCCATTGCCGACGACCCTAAATTCAGCGACAAGCCGTTCATTCAGGCGAAGTCATTGCAAGTCGGCGTCGAATTGATGCCGCTCATTTTCAGCAAACAGCTCAACGTCACGCATCTGACCATCGAACAACCGCAGATATTCCTGCTGCGTGATCGCGATGGAGTCTGGAATTTTTCGTCTCTTGGAAATCAGTCAGCTCAAACCGCGAAGCCCGCGGAGAAAACATCCAGTTCTCCAGCAAACGTGAGCGTGGCCAAACTCGACCTGACTGACGGGACCATCACCGTCGGGTCGAGCACGGGCAAGCGCAAGCCGATCAGTTACGACAAGCTCGATATCGCTGTCCGTGATTTTTCTTTCACCAGCGCGTTTCCAGTGACGGTTTCGGCTCGGCTCCCCGGCGGCGGCAGCTTGAAACTCGATGGCACCGCCGGCCCCATCGATCCAACGGACGCGGCGTTGACGCCAGTCCAGGCCAAGGTGAAGCTCACCAAACTCGATCTGGCTCAGTCGGCGATTGTCGATCCCGAACTCGGCATTACTGGCTCGGCAGACTTCGATGGCACGCTGGCTTCAGACGGCCACATCGCCAAGGCCAACGGGATTTTGAAAGCCACGTCGCTGAAGCTGGTCCCGAAGGGGTCGCCAGCCACGGTGCCCGTTCAGTTCGTCTTCTCGGTCGAGCACGATCTTAAAACTGAGACCGGAAAGATTGCGCAAGGCGATGCCAGCATCGGCAAAGCTCTGGCAAAGGTTACCGGCACCTACAACATGCACGGGGAGACGACCTCGATTAATACCAAGCTGAGCGGACAAGGCATGCCCGTGGATGACCTCGAAGCCATGCTTCCGGCGGTTGGGGTGATTCTCCCGACCGGGTCGAAACTCAAAGGGGGCACGCTCTCTCTCGAAGTCAACTCCGCGGGTCCGCTCGACAAATTGGTTTCAACAGGCTGGGTCAAAATGAGCAACGCCGCACTGGCCGGCTTCAGCATTGCGTCCAAGCTTTCGGCGATCCCTGGCATGGGCGGCAAGGGTGGCAGTGACACCGTGATCGAGAATCTCAGTTCCGATGTGCGCAACGCGCCCGATGGCACGCGCCTCGACAAAATTAACGTCGTGATTCCGTCGATCGGCACCGTGACCGGCGCCGGCACCATCAGCCCAAACAACCAACTGGACTTCAAGATGCTGGCCAACCTCGCAGGTGTTGGTGCCGGACTTACCAAGGCCGTCGGCGGCGGATCTGGTATTCCGGTGAGCGTTGGAGGTACGACCTCGAACCCGACATTCACTCCGGACATGAAGGCCCTGGCCGGGAACGAAGTGAAGGGACTGCTAAAGGGCGTCGATAAAACGAACCCGGCCAGTGGACTGAGTGGACTGTTTGGGAAGAAGAAACCGCAGTAATCGTAACGCCGTTTTGAGATAGGGACTCGGCTTCAGCGCACGCCGCGCAGCGCGGTCTCGATCGTGGACGACTCGACCGCGGACGATTCGAGTGTGTGCATGCCGCTCAGAATCATACTGATCACGTTCTCGTCTCCGACGGCCGTGTTCAGCATTTGGTGATAGAGACTGCGAGTGGGCCAGTCGGCGTTGAAGTAGTGTTTGATGTAGGCGATCCGCTCCTTGTCTACGTTCTCGACCAGGTCTTCGGCCTCTTCGCGGCGCTTGCCCATTGCCAGCACTCGACGAATTTTTTCATCGCGCGGAGCGTAGGTAAACACCCGGAACGTATCTTCGCGCTCGCGCAGAAAAAACGGCGCACCACGTCCCACGATCACGGCATTTCCTTCGTCGGCAATCGTGGTCATGACCTCCTCCACCATGGCCATCATGCTATCCGTGTCGAAGGCGTGAGACGCGGACAGAGCCATGCCGCGTTCATAGCTCCCGCGCCAGAAGGTTTTTGCCAGGCGGTAAAGGCGGCTATCGACGCGCTCGTCGCAGAGAGCCACAGCCGATTCTGAAACCTGCGCGCGCTTGGCGATCTCGCACGTCAGTTGCTGGTCCCACAACTTCCAACCCAACCGGCGAGCCAGCTCGCAGGCGATTCCTCCACCACCGCTGCCAAACTCTCGTTCCAGAGTAACGATGCGAAACATGGCGCCCCCTCGATCCCAATTCATCCGCCGGGCGGGGATGCCCGGCTCTCCACGGCGCTATTGTACGACGATTTCTGAAGTCCGGCGAGGGCCCATTAACCTGGAATGTGCCTCTAGTGAACGACGACCTCGCCGCCCTTTTTTGCCTTTTTGATCAGAAAAACGAACGGGATGAGGCAGGCGATGACCACTCCCAGAACCCAAAAATTGTCGAGGTAGGCCAGCATGGTCGACTGCCGGATGATGTTCCCCTGGATCATCGCATATGCGTGCTGCTCGGCAGTTCCGGGCCCGGGGCCAGGTCCGGCGCCACCTCCCGAGAATGTCGTCGTCAGCGCCCGCAGGGTCGCTTGAAACCGCGGATTGGAGGCGCTCAGGTTTGCCGTCAGCCGCGACTGATGAAACTGCGCGCGCTGAGCCAGGCCGGTTGTGACAAGGGAGATTCCGACGCTGCCGCCGATATTTCTGGCAAGGTTCATCAATCCGGAGGCAGCGTTATTTTTCTCGCGCGGCAGCGATGAGTACGCCGCCGTGTTAATGGGCACAAAGAGGAACGCCAGGCCCATCGCCTGATAGACGCGCGCCATCATCACGGTGTGGAAATCCACGTTCAAATCGAAATTCGTCATGTGGAAGAGCGAAAACGATAGCATGCACAATCCGAACATCATCAGATAGCGCGGACTATAGCGCGACAGCAGAAACCCGACGATCGGCATGATGATCATGATCGTGAAACCGCCCGGCATCAGTGCGAGTCCGGAGCGCTCGGCAGTATAGCCGAGCAGCGTCTGCATAAATAGTGGCAGCATCAACGTGCTGCCGAGCAGGGCAAAGCCGAGCATGAACATCAGAAAATTCGAAGCGGCAAAGCTGCGCTCACGAAACAGGTGCAGATCGATGATGGGGTCCTTATGGTGCCACTCCCATATGACGACAAAAATGAGCGATGCCGCCGCGATCACGGTAAGCCACAGGATGAATGGCGATTCGAACCAGTCGTCACGCTGCCCTTTGTCCAGGACCACCTGAAGCGTTCCGAGACCGAGCGCGACGAAACCAAGCCCGGTGTAGTCGATGCGAGTCTCACTCAGCTTCCGGCGTTTAAAGTCGGGAGGATCCTTGATCAGACGCGACGTGAGCAGGAGCGAGAGAATCCCTACGGGCACGTTGATGAAGAAAATCCAACGCCAGGTGAAATTGTCGGTGATGTAGCCGCCGAGCGTCGGCCCGATGGCTGGCGCCATGACAACCGCAATGCCATACACGGCAAATGCCATGCCCCGCTTAGCCGGTTCAAACGTGTCCGCCAGGATGGCCTGTTCGCTCGGCTGCAACCCTCCGCCGCCCGCCCCCTGCAGAATGCGGAAGATGATCAGCATGGGGAGATTGGGGGCGAACCCGCAGAGCGCTGAGCTAATTGTGAAGAGCGCCACGCAGCCCATGTAGAAATGTTTGCGGCCGACGATCGAAGAGAGCCATCCGCTCAATGGCAGGACGATGGCATTCGAGACGAGATACGAGGTTAGTACCCACGTACTTTCGTCTTGTCCCGCGGAAAGACTGCCGGCGATATGCGGCAGGGCGACGTTGGCGATGCTCGTATCGAGCACCTCCATGAACGTGGCCAGCGTCACCGTGATTGCGATGATCCACGGATTGACCGCAGGACGCCATTCGTCGGCTGCGTTCATGGTGATGGCGGCAGCGCCCATTATTTAACCCACACCTTCGGCACCACCGACATCCCCGGACGCAGTTCGTGTCCGTTGTTTTCTCCAGCATCGAAAACAATCTTCGCCGGGATGCGCTGCACCACTTTCACGAAGTTGCCCGTGGCGTTTTCGGGAGGCAAGAGACTGAACCGCTCCCCGCTGGCTCCGGCGATTGAATCCACGTGACCCTTGTAGGTTTTGCCGGTAGCGTCAACCGCGATCTCGGCCCGCTGGCCGGGTTTAATGTTCTTGAGCTGCGTCTCTTTGAAGTTGGCCGTCACCCAGATGTTCGCATCGTCGAGCGGGATGATTTTCATCATCTCCTGGCCAGGTTGTACGTTCTGCCCGACCTCGACGGTACGGTTGCTGACTGCGCCGCTGACCGGCGCGATCACTTTCGTGTAAAGAAGGTTCAGTTCGGCCTGGTCGAGTTCAGCCTTTTTTTGCTCGGCGATGGCTTGCGCCGAAAGCGCGCGCGCGCGAATTACCTTCATCGCCTGCGGCGCGGTGCCGGCAGTTCGCAGATCGGCATTAGCCTGTTGCAGCTTGCTCTGCGCCTGTTCGAGTTGCGCGGCATAGGAGTCGGCGCTGGCGCGTGCCGCCTGCACGGTAGCGGCAGCTGACTTGGCACTGGCGACGGCTTGGTCATACTGCTGCTGCGAGATTTCCTGCTTGTCGATCAGTTGCTTGTAGCGGACGAGATCGTTCTGGGCTTTGACATTGTTCGCCTCGGCCTCGGCGATTTGCGATTTGGCTGCTTCGAATTGCTGGCGGGCAGCGGCGATTCCAGCCTTTGCGCCGCCCACCCCCGCCTCGGCGCCGCTGACCTGGCTCGAAGTGTTGACATCGGTGATCGGAACATTGATGCCTGCGGCCGAAGCCTGCGCCTCGGCATCGGCATATTCCGCGCGCGCTTTCGCCACGGCAACTTCGTAGTCCGCAGGGTCGATCTCCACCAGCACCGTTCCCTTTTCGACGTACTGGTTGTCCTGCACGTTCAGACTGATCACATGTCCGTTCACGCGCGCGCTGACCGAGTTCACGTGGCCGTCGATCTGGGCGTCATCGGTGGATTCGTAGCTTCCAAAGTAGCGCCACAAAAAGAAAATGGCGGCCAGGATCACGAGGCCAGCGAAAATCACACCAAACCTGGTTCGCGGATTGCTCAGGAATTCCTTTCGGCGCTGATACTTCGCTTCGCCGTCCTGACGAGTCTGAGGCGTAGGCGTCCCCTGCTGTGCTCGCGGCTCGGTGGCTACGTTGCTGTTTTGGTCCATAGTCTACTTTCCCTTCAGATATTCGCGAACGCCCTGTTCCGCGCGTCCCAGGGCGCGGGCATACGAAACCTTTGCTAGATTGTGCTGATAGAGGCTTGAGATCAAGCTCTCATGCGCGGTCGCGACCGCTTCCTGCGCTTGCACCACTTCGAGATTGTCTGTGACGCCGGCAGAAAACCGATCCTGTGATTGGATGAGCGCCTGGTCCGCGAGATTTACCGAACTCAACGCAACCTCTACCTGGTCGGCGGAAGATTTCAGGTCAAATAGCGCGTTGCGGATGTCCTGATCGATTCGAGCGCGTATATCGGCCATCTGGGCTTGCGCCTGCCGCAAACTTGCTTCGGCTTTCAGAACATCGCTGTGAACCTTCCCACCCTGGAAGATCGGAATGTTCACCGTGCCTGTCACCATGTAAGTCGGCAGCACGCTGTTGGGAGTCTCGCCGATTTCACCGAAGTTGGCCGCCAGATCGATGGTTGGGAAATATCCAGCCGTAGCCGCGCTGCGTTCCAGTTGCGCAGCTACCAGGCGGTCTCGTGCCGCTTTATAGTCAGAGCGAGAAGAATACGCGCGCTGCAGGCTGGTCTCGAGATCAGGCTGCGGAAACGCCTGATATGGTGACTTGTCGGCGAGATCAAATTCTTGTCCTGGCGCGAATCCAATCACGCGTGCCAGCGAGAGTTTTTGTTTCGCGTAGTCGTTTGTGGCTGCGATCAACTGCTGCTGGCGCGTCTGATATTGCACCTGCGCGCGAAGTGTGTCGATCGCCGGTGCAACTCCCGCTTGCTGTTGCGCGAGTGCCTTGTCGTAAAGCGCCTTCGCGGTTTCGACCTGCGCCTGCGCGGTTTCCACGCGAGCCGCTCCTGCGATCGCCACGAGGTAGGCGTTGCCCGTGGCGAGTACAACCAGGTCCCGTGCGTCCTGGAGATCGAACTGCGCCACACCTTCACTGACCGCCGCGGATCGGTATTTCTGTATCGCCTTCCAATCGAACAGGCGCTGGGTCGCCGCGGCACGTACATCAAAATAACCAAAGGGACCAATCACCTTGGGTACTCCCGCGAACGCGCCCCCGCCGCCAAATTTCTCAAAGCCCAGCGCGGCCAGGCTCTGTTTCTGTGCCACCTCCTGGACGTCCGCATTGACGTTCGGGAGTAGATCGCTCAGTTGTTCCCATTTTTTCCCGCGAGCCTCAATCGTGTTGTACTGCGACAAGAGGCCGGCCAGATTCTGCCGCAATGCCCGTTCAATCGCATCGCTGAACGTTAGCGACACAACTCCCGGAGTAATCTTTGCCTCGGGCACGCTCCCGAACACGGGATTCTGGGCCGAGGTTTGAACTTGGTTGGGCACGCCCGCAGAGGGACTTGAGTCTTGGCCGAAAAGGGTTGCCTGAGCAGTGAGGCTCGTCACCACGAACAAAACCACCCGCAACGGCAGCCCCTGGGCAGAGAAACGTGGGCTGGAAGAATCGGCAGAAACCATGGAACCTGAGTGACTCCTTAATCCAAGACAAAATCAAGACGAGAATAATAAGTCTTTTGGACTCTCTTGGATGCACCCTCGATGCAAATTGTTGAGGCGGTTGCCCTAAAAGCTGTGCGTGGCGTGCGGCAATGGCCCTTTCGCTTTGTTTCGAAGTGACTTCGGTCATCTTGTGTCACCTCCTCGGTGCGTTCAATCTATGGTCAGCCAGGCACCTCCATGCATCGGGAATTTTCGCCTGCGGGGATTTTCGCGCCTATGAACGACAACACAAAGACGGCGCCCAAGGGATCGGACTGGACGCGCCTGTTAACCGATCCCGACCTGGTCAGCCACCTTGGGAAACTGCTTCAAACCTATCGCGAAGTGCCGCCCGAAAAGCGCGAATCGGCTCTGCTGACCGCGATGCGTGAGATCAAAGACGCGGCCGTGAAAGCTCGCGAAGCGCGCGCCCATAGTGTGAATGGTGTGGCTGCCGCAGGCGCGGTACCCGCGCCGCCTGCAGTACTGCATCATCCCGAACCCGTCAATGAAGCTGAAGCGCCTCCCTTTGAGCCAGATTTGTTTGTGGCGCACTCGGAATCCGATCGACGGCGTTTTCACCGGATCAAGTGTTACGTGGCTGTGGAAATTCGTGTGGAAGGCGTCCACGAGCCGGTCTGGGGCAACCTGGCAAACGTGGGGCGCGGTGGATGTCTGGTCGAAACCGCCACTCCCGTGCCGCCGGACAAGGCTCTCGAAATCGGATTGTGGGTCGCAAGCGGGAAGATCTGGGTGAAGGGCGTCATTATCAGCGGGGTTGCCACGCGCAGCGCTCCGTCGTTTGGCGTCAGGGTGAAATTCTCCGAAGCCGAGCTTTCCGAGAAGGAGCACTTGCGAGAGTTTCTCAAGTTCGTCGAGAGCACCGCTCGTAAGTCGCAGAGCGGAAAAGCTTATGTTGCGAAGTTGAAGGGCTAAGTTTCGCCGCCAGATCGGCGCTTCCGGCCTCGATTCTCAGCAACTTTTCCTGTGGCACGGGTTCATTCTTAACGAGGCCCATCACCTTGCCCATTCCCTTGCGCGGACACCGATTATTGGCGGCATCTGTTCTGCTCGTGGCGGCGACTTTCACGATGCCGTTTGCCTTCGCGCGTAAGAAAGACAAGCCCGCACAGCCTGACCCGGCCTCGAACTCAGCGACAACGTCAACGTTAACGATGGACGAGCAGAAACGCACCGTCCACGCTCTGAACCGTCTTACCTTCGGTCCGCGTCCCGGTGACGTGGAACGCGTCAGCCAGATGGGCGTCGATAAGTGGATCGAACTGCAACTCCGTCCTGACAAGATTGACAATTCTGCGCTCGACGCACGGCTGGCGCCGTTTCGAACCCTACGGATGAACACTAACGAGATCGTCGAGAATTTTCCATCCAACCAGATGATCAAGCAGATTGCCGATGGAAAAGCGTCGATGCCGCGCGATCCGACCAAGCGCGCTGTCTACGAAGCGCAACTCGAACGCTACGAAAACAAGCAGGAACGCAAGGAAGAATCGGCCAAGGTTTCGGCGACCTCCGATGCGCAGAATTCCGACAAACAAGACCCGGCAAAAACTGGGATCGCCGAATCCGACGCCGAGGAAACGCGCCGTCGCGAGGAACGGCGAGCCGCGAATGTACGGGCACAGGAACTACTCGATCTGCCTCCCGACGAACGCATGAGGGAGATCCTGAGAATGTCGCCAGAAGACCGTCGCGCCCTCACCGGCAACAAAGGCCAGAGGGCAGACGCCATGATGGACGGAATGAGCGCTCAACAAAAAGAAACCATGATGGCGCTCAAGAATCCAGAACAGGTTGTCGTCGATGAATTGATGCAAGCGAAGCTCGTGCGCGCCATCTACAGCGAGCGGCAACTCGACGAAGTCCTGACCGATTTCTGGCTCAACCATTTCAACGTGTTCATCAACAAGGGCGCCGACCGCTACCTTCTGACGAGCTACGAACGCGATGTGATCCGTCCGCACGTGCTCGGAAAATTCGAAGACCTGCTGGTCGCGACCGCGAAAAGCCCGGCGATGATGTTCTATCTCGACAACTGGCTGAGCGTTGGACCCAACTCAATGGTTGCGCTCGGAATCGACCCGCACCACCCCTACGTAAGAAGAAAGGGCAAGCAGTCCAGCGGCCTGAACGAAAACTACGGCCGCGAGTTGATGGAACTGCACACGCTTAGCGTCAACGGCGGCTACACGCAAAAGGATGTCACTGAAGTTGCCAAAGTCTTCACCGGCTGGACGCTCGATCAGCCGAAAAAAGGCGGCGACTTCCGCTTTGAGCCGCGCATGCACGAGCCCGGAGACAAGGTCGTCCTCGGCCATCGCATCAAGCAGAACGGCGAAAAAGAAGGAATGGAAGTGCTGCGCTTGCTCGCGCGCAATCCGCAGACAGCGCATTTCATCTCGCAAAAACTGGCAATGCGTTTTGTCGCTGACGATCCTCCGCTGGCGCTGGTCGATCGCATGACCAAGACTTACCTGAAGAAAAACGGCGACATTCGCGAAGTGCTGCGCACCATGTTCCAGTCGCCCGAGTTCTGGTCGCAAGACACATATCGCGCAAAGGTGAAAACCCCGCTCGAGTTCGTGGTCTCGGCCGTCCGTGCCAGTGGCGCCGATGTTGAAGATGCGCGAGCGCTGGTGGGCACACTCAACAACATGGGCATGATGCCCTATGGCATGATGCCTCCGACTGGTTATTCGATGAAAGCTGATACCTGGGTAAATTCATCGGCGCTGCTAGGACGAATGAATTTCGCGTTAGGATTGGCGGCCGGAAAAATTCGCGGAGTGAAGATGGACGGAGTGAAGATCGATTCGGCCCCTGCACTGAATTCACAGACGCAGCCGATCGACGCACAACAGGCGCTTCTGAGGCAGGAAAGTTCGCTGCTGTCGGGCGACGTTTCCCAGCAAACGCACGACACGATCAGCAAGCAACTCGAGGACCCGAAGATCAGCCAGCGGCGGCTCGATGATCCAAAGCGCCCGCCGAATGTAGCTGTGATTACGGGATTGATTCTGGGATCGCCAGAGTTTCAGAGAAGATAGTAACCAGCCGTCAGCTTTCAGTTCTGGGCGCTGAAGGCTGACAGCTGAAAGCTGAAAGCGGGGTCTGCATGTCAATCACTCGTCGCATCTTCATTCGCAACGGCGCTTTGGCCGCTGTCGGCACCACGGCGCTGCCGGGTTTCTTGACTCGCGCCGCCTTCGGTGGGGCTGACCTGGGCATTCGCAATAAGCGACTGGTCGTGATCTTCCAGCGCGGAGCGGCCGACGGCCTCAACATCGTCGTTCCTCACGGCGAGGCGAGCTACTACGCGATGCGTCCGACGATCAATATTCCGAAGAAATCGGTGCTCGACCTCGACGGCTTTTTCGGTCTTCATCCCGCGATGGCGTCTTTCGAGCCGCTCTGGAAGCAGAAGCATCTCGCCATCGTCCACGCCGCCGGATCGCCTGATCCGACGCGCTCGCACTTTGATGCGCAGGACTTTATGGAATCCGGCACGCCCGGCGTGAAAGTCACCGACGACGGATGGCTCAACCGCGCGCTCCGCGAGTTGCCCGTCGTATCCGAGCCCGCCGTATCCGAGAAAGATAAATCCGCATTTCGTGCCATTGCTCTCGGGCCGTCGTTGCCGCGCATCCTCTCCGGCAAAGAACCGGCGGTTGCAATCAACAACCTGAACGACTTTTCCGTCGGCGGAAAAAATCCGAATGCCGCGCCCATGTCCAACTCCTTCGAAGCCATGTACGACCACTCGGTCGACACCGTTTTGCACGGAACCGGCCAGGAAACATTCGACGCAGTCAAGGCGCTGAAAGTGGCCGATCCCTCGCGCTACACTCCGGCAGCCAACGCGAATTATCCGAAGGGTCGTTTCGGCGACAGCCTCAAACAGCTCGCGCAACTCATCAAAGCGAATCTCGGAGTGCAAGTGGCCTTCGCCGACATCGGCGGATGGGACCACCACGTCAATGAGGGCAGCACGCAGGGCCAGATCGCCAACGTCCTCGGCGATTTCTCGCAATCGATCTCCGCCTTCTGGACCGACCTGGGCGATCTCGGGGAAGACACGGTTGTTGTGACTATGTCGGAATTTGGCCGCACCGCCCGCGAAAACGGCAACCGCGGCACCGACCACGGTCACGCCAATGTAATGTTCGTCCTCGGTGGCCCGGTGAAGGGCGGCAGAGTGTATGGCCGCTGGCCGGGGCTCGATCAGTCGCACTTGTACGAAGGGCGCGACCTGGCGGTAACCACGGACTTCAGAATGGTGCTGAGCGAGGTCATCTCGCAATATTTGGGGAACAAGGACTTGAAGACGGTGTTTCCGGGATTTGAGGGGCAGCCAGCCCAGTTTCTGAAATTCCTGGGATAGTAGATTTTTTCGTGTGGGGACGGGCGGCTCGCCCGTCCAAGCCGAGCACAGCTCGGCAGCGCGATTACAACTCGATCAACACGTCCCCGTTTTCAATCTTCAACGGGTAAACAGCCAGCTTCTCGCTCCCCATATCCGTTGCGCCAGTTTTCGGGTCCCATGCCCATCCGTGCCAGGGACACACCACCTTGCCGCCTTCGATCGTACCTTCGCCGAGCGGCCCTCCGCGATGCAGGCAGACGTTGTCCATCGCGCTGATCTCGCCACTGACATTGGCGACGCAGATTGTTTTGTTTCCGCAGGGGAACTCTTTGGCGTGATCGATCGAGGGGAGTTCGGATTGTGTCGTCAGCTTCGTAAACATAGGTTCGTAAACGCGGCGATAGGGTTAGATCATAAATCAAAACACGGCCGGTATCCTTGAGGGAAGGCCATCTGAGAGGGGAGGCTATCTAACCAATCCTGACGTAGGCCGTCTAAACCGCCACGGAGGGTTTATGACGACGGAGCGAATGGGGCGAAGGCTGGCAATATCTCCGGTGGTTGTTTTGTTGGCGCTATCGACCACCGTTCTGCTCGGCAGTGCGGTGCAGGCTTCAGATCGCCGGGGCACTTTTACCGAGGAATTTCACCAGGTATATCCGCTCTCTGCGCAGGGAAGTGTTGAGATCCAAAACATCAACGGGCCTGTCCACATCACGGGCTCGGACCGCAACGAAGTGAAAGTGGACGCGGTCAAGAGCGCCTGGAGCAAAGAGCGCCTCGACGAAGCGCGGATCGAAGTTAGCGCCGAGCACAACGAAATCTCCATTCACACTGAATATCCCGGTCACGATCACAACTTTAACTTCGGAAGCGACGATGAACACAACAACCCGGCGACCGTGGAATATACGATCACCGTTCCCCGACAAGCGCGGCTCGATAAGATCAATCTGGTCAATGGGCGGCTCGATCTGCAGGACCTGGCGGGAGAAGTCCACGCTTCATGCGTCAACGGCCGGATTCAGGCCCACAACCTGCAGGGCGCTGTTCAGTTGGAGACAATCAATGGCGAACTCGATGCAAGTGTCGACCGGTTGCCGCCTTCGGAGCTGAAATTGTCGTCGGTCAACGGCCGACTGCGACTTACTCTGCCTTCGGATACTCAGGCCGAGCTGAAGGCCAGCACCGTATCAGGCGATATTTCCGACGAGTTTGGATTGCCAGTTACACGCAATCAGTATGTTGGGCGCACTTTGCATGGACAACTTGGCGGCGGAGGGACGCTGGTCAGACTCTCGAATGTCAACGGCACCATTGAGATTCGGCACGCCAGCGACAACCGTCCTGTGAGTCCGGGGCAGAATCTGGAGCGCGAGCGAAGCGGCGACAAGGACGATAGCGACGACCTCTAATCGCGCGATTCAGGCTTGGACGCCATCAGCAATAGCGCGCCGACGCGTTTGAACGCCTTCAGATCTTCGGGCGAATGGAACGAAGTTGTCTGATAGTTGTCCGGTGTCGGCGTGTCGTCAGGAATCAGGGCATACTCGACTCGTTTGAACCCGTGCCGTTGCAAAAGTTCGACATACTCCGCTGCCGAGCGAATATGCACCGGCACTTTCAACTTCGGAACCCACTGCAACGAATACGGATTGTCCTTGTAGAGGTTAATCAAAATGAAAAGTCGTCCCTGTGGCGACATGACGCGAAACAGTTCGGCCAGTGCGATGTCCTGGTCGGGATAGTAATAAAACGACTCGACCGACAACACTCTGTCAAACAAGTTATCTTCGCAAGGAATGTGGGCCGCCGATCCCTCGACGAATTCCACGTTTTGAAACTCTTTCGAAGAGGCTCGCGCCTGCCGGATCATCTCGTCAGAAATATCGACGCCGACCACCCGCCCAGCGGCCTGTGAACCCTCCGCCACCACGCGCGCAAGCATGCGCGTTGCCCAACCGGATCCGCAGCCGAGATCGAGAACGCGCTGGCCGGGACGCAGATCCATGCGCCGCAGCGTTTTCTCGGTGATGTCGAGGTGATGGCGCTCCATCTTCGCGCCTTCGCCCTCATCGGCCCAGCGGTTGAATTCCTGTTGCAGCCGGTCGTCGGGAGAGATGTTTTTTTCTGACATTGCGAGAAGGTCTCTTGGACTAAGTTACTCGGCGCTCCATGGATTCACAATCTGGATCCCACAGTCGCTGAAATCTTGCTCGTTTCTTGTCGCCAACATTGCACCACGCACGCGAGCAATCGCCGCAATCTGCGCGTCGGCGTCGCCGATTGGACGGCCAAGTCTCCGACGCAGCGCAACGATTTTGGAAAAGGTCCGTGCGGCCTCGCCCTCGAAACCAAAGATGCGACCGATCAGGGCTTCTCCAAATAACCGGTCAGCCGCGCCCATTAATGTATCTTTGCGTTTTCCCGGAGCAAGAAACTCGATTCCAGATAAGATCTCTGCTTCGCAAATCGAAGTCGTGAACAACTCCGATACCGCAGGTCTCGCCACCCAACTCAAGACACGAGGATCGGGTGCGGACCTCATCAGTTCCGAAAGCACGTTCGTGTCGAGGATGATCATTCCTCAAAGGTCGGAACTGGACGGATGGAATCGCGCGGTGGCAATTCCAGTTCGACACCACCGAGTGGTGCGAACAGCCGACGAACCTTCTCTGCAAAATTCTCGTTCGCTGGCGACGAACGTGCTAATGCCGAGCGCAGAATCTCCCGCGCCTCCTCCTCCATCGAACGTCCATGATAGGCGGCTCGGATCCGCAGCCTCGACTTCGTCGCTTCATCCAGTTTTCGGATTGTGATCGCTGCCATGCTGTCAATGATAGCATTGATAGCGATGATGGCAAAAGAATTTAAGTCATTCTTTTACAGTTAGTTATCGGACGGCGATCCTTTCGAGATCCTCGAAAAACGCCGGATAGGACACGCCCGCCGCGTCGGCGCCGTGTATGTTGGTGTCGCCCTCCGCCCGCAGCGCGGAGACGGCAAAAGCCATCGCAATCCGATGATCGCCAAATGAATCGAGTTTCGCTCCGCGCAAGTGCTGACCGCCGGGAACTTTCATCCCGTCGGGGCGCTCTTCGATTTCAGCGCCCATTTTCCGCAGATTGATCGCCACCGCTGCGATGCGGTCGGATTCCTTCACCCGCAATTCTTTGCCATCGCGTACTTCAAGCCCGCTTTCGGAGTAGGGCGCAATCGCCGCCAGCACCGGGATCTCGTCAATCAGTGCGGCCGTGTCTGCGCCCGCGATGACACCGCCCTTCCATGCCGCTCCGCGGGCCTCAATCGAACCGACCAGCTCGCCCTGATGTTCCTCGATATGCGTGATCGTCACCTTCAAGCCCATCTGCATGAGGATATCGAGCAATCGCGCCCGCGTCGGATTCATCAGAATTCCGGGGAGAGTAATCTGCGATCCTGGAAACAACGCCGCCGCACAAAGAAAAAAAGCAGCGCCCGATAGATCGCCGGGTACATGCGCTTCCATCGCGCGCAGCCGCTGACCGCCGGCGATTCGCGACGCATTCCCCTTCCGCTCGACTTCCGCCCCAAAAGCTCGCAGCGCAATCTCTCCGTGGTCGCGGGTGCGGATCGGCTCCTCGACCACGGTTTCACCATCGGCAAATAATCCCGCAAAGAGCACGCACGATTTCACCTGCGCGCTTGCCACTTCCGGTTTGTAGTAAATCGCTTTCAGCGGCCCACCATGAATCTTAAGCGGAGGCCTTCCGCCATCGGTCGACTTGATCTCCGCTCCCATCTCTGAGAGCGGTTTCATGATGCGCGCCATCGGCCGGCGCGAGAGGGATTCGTCTCCAAACAACTCGCTCAGGAACGGCTGACCGGCCAGAATTCCGCTTAGCATGCGTATGGTAGAGCCTGAGTTCCCGCAGTCCAGCGCTTCGTTCGGAGCCTTTAGACGCGGCCCAATCCCGGACACCTCAATCGCTCCATCGTCAGCTTTCTTCCACGCGCTGCCGAGTTTTGCAACGCAATCAAGCGTGCTAAAGCAATCGCGCGCCGCCGAAAAATTGTGGAAGCGGCTTGTGCCCTCGGCAATCGCCGACAGCATTGCGTAACGATGCGAAACGGACTTGTCTCCCGGAATGCGCACAACGCCGCGCACGGCGCGTGCAGGGCGGACGATCACGCTGGAATCGTCAGTCTTCGTCTCGTCAGTCTGCGATTCACTGGTCTTTGAATTACTGCTCTTTGAATCAGGAGGCATGAATTCAATGATAACGGAGTTTGCGCAATGAACAGTGAGCTCGGACGAGCCCATTTTCTGGCTCGACTCTACTTCTCAACGCCGAGGCGTTTGGCCATTTCCTCGTAGAGAAACCCTTCGCCGACGCGATACGGCTGAACCCATTCGCCATCAATCACAAACTGGGGGATGGCGCGCTTGCCCGTCCGCTTCACCACTTCCTCGGCAGCTCCCGGAGTTGTCTCGATGTTGATGTCGGTGTAAGGAAGACCGTGCTCGTCGAGGAATCGTTTGGCGAGTCGGCAATCGGGACACCAGGGCGCAGAGTAAACGGCGATTTCCATGCTGCGGAGTAGATGCGCGCAGAGTGCGATTGGTCGCAGAGCCGATTCTCGTCGTTACCCTCGGAAACCAGACTCGAGACAGCTCTTAGACTCGAGACAGCTCATGGAGAGTCATTTCGTTTTCCACGTTGCCAGTGTTCAGGGTCGAAACCGGCTCGAAGAGCATGACCCAACACTCGTTTTCCGCGACTGGGCGGTGTTCCACTCCGCGCGGCACTACGATGAATTCGCCTTCCTCGATCCACTCGTGGTGGTCGCTGAATTCCATGCGAAAACGGCCTTTGACGACGAGAAACATTTCGTCTTCGTGATCGTGATGGTGGAACACGAACGGGCGGTCGAATTTGACCAGTTTCACGTATTGCCCATTGAGTTCGCCTGCGATCGCAGGCTTGTAGCTTTCGGTGATTTTGCCAAACTTCTCAGCGATATTGACTTTGGACATCAGAACCTCGGGAGCGAGATCGGTCAATCATTTTTGATCGCTCGATCATGAGAACGGTCGCAAAGAAAAAAGAAAAGCCGCCAGCACGTGCTGACGGCTCATTCTTGAGTTGAGTGTTAAACGTTTAGAATCCGGAAGCTCCTACTCCCGGATGCCCGCCGCGCAACATCGTCCTTACGCCGCGTTGAGTGTTGATGCGAGTGGTCGTGCTCCAGTCGACTTCGTCGGCGCTGACCACGCCGCTGCCGCCGCTGGCAAGTTCGTAGCTGATGCGGCCGTCCTGATAGGTGTAATTGCCCACCTCGAGGATCATGCCCGACTTCAGCGCGAATACCGGAACTCCCGGAGCCGCGCCGCCAACCGTACTCTTCGTCACATAGCTGGCATAGGCAACCTGCGGCATCTGCTCAGGCATGGCCTGTTCAGCGCGGGGCTGTTCCGGCTGTTCGCTCGCCGTCACGCTTACCTGGCGCACCGCCAACGTTGGAGCCGCATTCCCTTGTGACCTGTAGCTGGCACCTTCATACGAGCCCTGATACGGACGCTGATAGTAGTTGTCTTTCTGCAACTCCGGACGCCCGAAGAAATGCCAGTCGGGACCGTTTGCGGCAGAGACCTGAGGGATCAGGACATCATCCATCAAGCGCAGCTCGAGCTGACTCTCGCCCTTCAGCGTGGGCCGCGGACCGCGCGCCGGCAACATGATGATCTTCCAAGGCCAGAGCGGCGGAATCATCCACTCCACGATATCGCGCGTGGAGTGTCCTTTGCCGCGGATGTCGCCATCTTTATTGACTTTGTATCCGCGTGTCGCGATCACTTTCGCGTCCAGCGGCATGTCGCCGTTCGGCAATCCGATTCGGTCGAAGACCAGCTTCATATTGCCTTTGCCCCAGAAGTGTCCGGGATCCTGGGCCGATTCGAGGTGTCCTACGAGATAGGCTCCTCGGGGAAAAGTCTGCTGGCCAAATTCGGTTACTGAATGCAGATGGCAGAGTACAGGATCTCCGACTGCTACGGTTGCGGACGAGAAGTTCGGCTCGTTCATCGTGCATTTGAGAAGAGTGCCGGCGGGCAGGACAGTCTCCCGAGCACCGGCAGTCACTGTAAGGGATAACGAGAAAGCTAGAAGGGAAACGGCAAATACTGCAGCAGAGCTGGGTTTCACGACACACCTCGGTCTCACGCCCCGGAATTTTTACAGCACGTTCCGTTACAAATTGCGTTGAGCCAGCCCCGATTTACGAACCATACACAAATTGACAGAAGCGGTCAATCGAACGATGAGAATCAGAATGTGTCTTTCTTGCAACAGACGACTTTGGCTCTCTTTTTTTTCAGCGCCGCGTCTCCGGACTGCTTTCAGCACCGGCGGAGTGTGTGCGAGAGATCCGCATGGGCTGCGGCTGGGGATTGAGGAATGTTTACCTACTTGTTACCCCACCCCCCTCCCCCCCCTCTCGAATGGAATCATTGGGTTAGGAGGAAATTTTTGCTGTGGTCTTTGATTCTAAAGGGTTTACATATAGAGTCTTTGAAAACAAACCACTTAGCGGTCAAAGAGCCCTGAAAACCGACTTTCGGAACGCGTTGAGATCCGTTTTGGGAAACGGTCGCGCCTGCGGCCCCCCTCATCACGGCACGATTATGCAGTGAGCGGGAGTGGGTGTCTGTGGCTGCGATCACTGGATGATTGTGATGAAAAACTTCGCGAGCTTATAAGAACTGCTTACGCGACTTAGGCAAAACTCTGATTAAGTCTTGCCGGACGAGGCTGGATGCCCTGAATGCGGGTCCCCCAGCGGCTAAAGCCGCGTCTGTAGCGGGCTTTGGCGGAACGGCTGAAGCCGTGCCCTTTCAAAGCGGTTCGATTCGACTTACTCAGAGGTTTCTGAGAAGCGCGAATTAGATTCGTGCGAATGCTCGTACAGGAAATGTGCCGAATCCTTTCACTTTCACGGGCACGGCGAAGAACCTGAAGTTTTCTTGCGGCAGCGCTTCAAGGTTTGCCATGTGCTCGACGATTGGAATTTCCTGGCCGAGAAGAATGGTGTGCACAGGGCGGCGCAAGTCCTGGACATCGTCGATGTTGTGCGAATCGATGCCGACCAGCGCGACCGCAGAGTCGGCTAAGAATTGCGCTGCGTCTTCGGTGAGAAAGGGATGCCCCTCGAAATACTGTGGCGTGTTCCAGTGCCGCGACCAGTTGGTTTCGACGAGAACGGCCTTGCCCGCCAAATCTTCTCCACGCGGAAAACATGCGACGTCGATCGCCTGCTTGTTTTGGGCCGATATTTTGATTGCAGGCAGGTCAGCGAGCTTTCGGAGTTCCAGTTCTGAGAGATCCTTGCCGTCGGCGTAACGGTGAAAAGGGGAGTCGAGGTAGGTACCGGTGTTGGCGACCATCTCAATCTTGCCGATCTGGAATTCGGTTCCAGGGGCATAGAATTTTCGCGACGCTTCGCGGCTCAGGTAGTCGCAGATGATGGGAGCGGGCAGGCCTTTGTAAGTCACGAGGCCGTGGGTGACGGTGTGGGAGAGATCGATCAGCGTGGGAGGGGCCATCGAGGTCCCAAACATTCTGCCACACTGCGACGCAGCGACCGGGTTTGACATTTCAGTGTGATATATACCATAATATATACCATGCCGAATACATCGCCAAGTAAACCAAAGACGGCCAAACTCTTCTGCAACGGACGCAGCCAGGCCGTGCGCTTGCCTTCGGAGTATCGCTTTGAGGGCTCGGAGGTCTTTGTCCGGCGCGACCCTGCGACAGGCGACGTGATCCTGTCGCGGCGTCCGGAGTCGTGGAAGGACTTCTTCGCATTTCTGAAGACAGTTGACGTGCCCGAAGACTTTCTTTCAGATCGCAAGGACACGCCTCCGCAAAAGCGCGAGCTGTTCTAAATGGCTGTCCGCTATCTGCTCGACACCAACACCGCCAGCTACGTGATTAAAGGAAACTTTCCTCGCGTACGAGAGCGGTTGCTGAAAATTCCTATGTCGGAAGTTGGCATTTCGGTGGTCACCGAGGCGGAATTGCGCTTTGGTGTGGCACGGCTTCCGGAGGCTACGACACTGAAGAGTGTGGTTGAGGAATTTCTGCTGCGTGTGGAAGTGCTTCCGTGGAACTCAGAGGCGGCACAGCAATATGCTCGCATCCGGGCGATCCTCGAGAAGGACGGGTCGCCGATGGGGAATCTCGACTTGATGATCGCGGCGCAGGCCGTGGCGGGGGAGGTTGTTCTGGTTACACATGACCATGTGTTTCGCAGAGTGAAGGGGTTGAAGGTAGAGGATTGGAATAGGTGACCGCGGTTATGCCATGAACACACACGTTCGGTCAATGAATGTAATCGGGATTTTTCGACAACTACCGTCAGTCAGAGCCGTGGTGAGCCTTCAAGCCGCTTCGCTTCAGCCTCAGCTTCCGTCTGCGTAGGGAAGGGGCCGCCGACCTGCTCCACGTCCCCGGCGTCATCCAAATTGTGGGCCATCACAACCCAATCGCGTTTCAGGTTGAAACAATCTGTCGGTTCGGCCACAAAACACAATCTCTTCACTTGTTGCTCCGCAAGATGAGTGAAATCGCGATGTTTCAACAACAGTGACGCTAGAGGGCATCCGCCTTGGAGGCCCGACCTAGTTCCCCTCCGCTGGCGAGCCCAACTCCTTGAGAGTCGGCAAGTTTTGGGGAGTAGCCCAAAGTAGCTTCGCGTCTCGCGAGAAGGAAAGATAAACGGCGACATCCTCCGTATCGACCATGTTTCCACCGTTCTTTCTCACGATGTATGCAAGATCGTAACTGCACCGGGCATCGGTTGGCTCCGGTGTTGTCGCCAAATGGACGGGCGCTCGTGCCCTGCCAAAATCCGGCTTGCCTAAGAGCCGTTCGACTTCATCCATCGGCATCTGTACTTTTAGCCGGTGATAACTGCCCACTATCTGATGTTTCCGTTTGCTCGCAGCGACGTACGGCTCACCGAAAGGCAGTCGTGTCTGTTGGTACCACCCGTCATAATGCGGTGGCTCAACCGCACAATGCACATGAGGAGTCACGGCGGGCGGGACATTCTGCGCTGCAAAAACTCCGCAGGTCGCAGCTATGAATAGAATCAAGAATGACAGTCTTTTCATTAGTCCTCCGCTAGGACATCAGGATGATCCTTGTTGGTGTTGTCTTCGGCCACGACTATGTTAACTGACGTAAACAGGCGATTACACTCACAATCCCCTCCGCTTATCGGCTGGATTGAAACGTGAACGCGAACACAATGAATGTCAGTCCAATCACGACGAGTAGGCTTCGCATATAGAGAACCTGCCACCGTTTCGTCGCAACCTTGCCCCTCCACCACCCTTCCCAAGTGCTGGCGTCCCTGACTCGCACGTTCTTGCTGAACAGACTTCTACCGATGAAGAACAGGCCGAAGACCAGCATCAGCCAACGCCACAGATCGCCAGCCGTCCAACGAAGGGACGAGAACACAAATGACGCTGCACTTGTTACCACGATTTCGAGTGTCACGGCCAGCACTCTACTCCAGATTTCCAGCAGATTCCATGATGACTGTTGTTAACAGGCGATTGCACTCATCGAGAATTGTGCGCAGTGTGCTCCCGCGCGCCGCCCGGGCCCCGGCCTTTCTACTAGCGCACGAGCTCCGGTGTCCAAAGTCCGGGTGGGGGAGCGATAATTTTTCCCGAAGTGTACTACCCCGTCAGATGGTTGAGATCGCGGAGAGCCTTTTGTCCCTGGAACCAGCGGAACACGAAAAAACCGTGGACTCCGAATGCCCATATCGAAAAAGTCACCATAAGTGCGACCATGTCGAGGCTGTAAAGAGCGATGCCGAGAAGAAAGGCCCATCTGTGGCCTTTGCGAGCGGCGAATCCCAGGGCGCATAGGATTGCGATCCACAGGAAAACCGTGGCGTCGGCGATGGCAGGATAATTCGCGCCGAGGCGCCGTCCATAAATTCTCAACAAGTCAAACACGCCGACGTTGATCAGAAAATTGAAGCTGAACCCCAGGATGCCGCTGCACGTCACCGCCAGGCCTGCGGCATAGAAGAAGTAGTTGGCGTCGGTTTGGCTATCCTCGCGCAACTCATCCCGTTGTCGTTGCTTTGCTTCTTTGTATTCCTCGTCCGTTCGGCCTGCCCCGACGTTGAGTATGTCCATTGGCCACCCAAGAAAGGAGGCGCAAGTATAACTGGCGCGATGAAAGCGAGCGGAACTTTTGTTGGAGCTGCGTGCGCCCACGGGGGCTGAAGCCCCTAGTTCTCAATGCCTAAGGGCACGACTAAAAGTCGTGCTCTTCCACTCACATTGGTTTGCAAGAACAAAAGCCGCCAGCTTTCGCTGACGGCTTGAAACCTTGCCGAGCTTCGCTCGGCTGGCGGGCGAGGGCGCCCGCCCCACACGAGCATCTAGCTTTCGTACAGCAGGACGCCTTCGGTCTTCTCTGCGTCTACCGGACGGTAGTACAGTTTGTTCGCCTCGAGGAAGACCTCGATGAACGCAGGCCTTGTCGTGATCGTGCCCTGGATCAGAGCTTCCGACAGCGGATCTTCGATGTACTTCTGCAAAGCTCTGCGCAGTGGACGTGCTCCGTAGCTGCGGTCGGTTAGGGTCTGGTTCAGGATCCACTTCTTGGCCTCGTCAGCGACCGTGACTGTGATTGAACGCTGGGCCAGGTTCTGGTTCAGCTGGTTGACCATCAGTTCGAGAATCTGGATTAGATCCTGTTCGCTGAGCGCCATGAAGAGGATGATCTCGTCTACGCGGTTCAGGAACTCGGGATTGAAGGTGCGCTTAACTTCGCTCTTGACCAGGTCCTCGACCTTCTCGGAGACCATTTCATCCTTCGAATGCTGAAAGCCTAGACCTTCGCGCTTCATCAGGTGACGCGCGCCGATGTTCGAGGTCATGATGATGATCGTGTTCTTGAAATCGACAGTGTTGCCGAGTCCGTCGGTCAGTTGGCCGTCTTCGAAAACCTGCAACAGGATGTTGAAAACATCCGGATGCGCCTTTTCGATTTCGTCCAGGAGCACGACAGAATACGGAGCGCGCTTGACGCGTTCAGTCAGCTGTCCGCCCTCTTCGTAGCCCACGTATCCCGGAGGCGAGCCGATCAACTTCGATACGGAGTGTTTCTCCATGAACTCCGACATATCGAAGCGGACAAGAGCCTTGTCGCTGCCGAACATGAAGTGAGCCAGGGTGCGCGCGACTTCGGTCTTGCCGACGCCGGTCGGTCCGAGGAACAGGAACGAACCAATCGGGCGGTTCGGACTCTTCAAGCCAGCACGCGAACGCCGAATGGCGCGAGCCAGGGCGCTGATGGCTTTTTCCTGCGAGATGATACGGCGGTGCAACTCTTCTTCAATGCGCAGCAGCTTCGCAGTTTCTTCTTCTTTGATCGAGGTGATGGGCACGCCGGTCCAGCGGCTGACCACGTCCTCGATGTCCTCCCGGCCGACAACGCCGGTGGAGGATTCATCGAGGTGGTATTTTTCGCGAAGGGCGCGCAGGTTCTCGCGCTCCTTGCGTTCTTCGTCAGAGTAGAAGCGCGCCTTCTCGAACTCGTGGTTCGCGATGGCGTTCTCCATACGATGGACGATGAACTTGATACGCTTCTGGACTTCGGTCAACTCTTCGGGAAGCGTGGTCTGGCGCAGCTTGACGCGCGCTCCGGCTTCGTCGATCAAGTCGATTGCCTTATCCGGCAAAAAGCGGTCGGGAATATAGCGGTTCGAATGCGAGACAGAAAAATTGATGGCGTCGTCTGTATAAGTGACGGCATGGAACTTCTCGTAACGCTCTTTGATGCCAAAGAGAATTTTGATCGCGTCCGTCTCGTTTGGAGGCGGAACCTTAACCGCCTGAAAGCGGCGCTCGAGCGAACGGTCTTTTTCAATCGACTTGCGATATTCGGCCGGCGTGGTTGCGCCGATGCACTGAATCTCGCCGCGAGAAAGAGCCGGCTTCAGAATGTTGGCGGCGTCGAGCGAACCTTCCGCCGATCCCGCGCCGACCAGTGTGTGCAGCTCGTCGATGAAGATGATGGAATTCTGCGACTCCATCAGCTCTTTCATGATGGTCTTGAGCCGCTCTTCAAATTGTCCGCGATATTTAGTGCCGGCAACGATCAGAGAAAGATCGAGAGCGAGAATGCGTTTATCCGCGAGGAATGAAGGAACTTCACCGTCAGCAATCCGTTGCGCCAAGCCCTCGACGATCGCAGTCTTGCCCACGCCCGGCTCGCCAATGAGTACAGGATTATTTTTCGTGCGGCGGCACAGAATCTGCACCACGCGCTCCACTTCGCCATCGCGGCCGACCAGCGGATCAAGCTGGCTATCCATCGCCGACTGCGTGAGATCGCGGGAAAATTCGCTGAGCAATGAAGACTCGCGCTGCCCACGTTGCGGAGCCGCTTTTTCCTGGCTGGTACGAGCCAGTTCTTCGCGAATCGTCGAAAGGCGCAATCCGCGTTCGTGCAAAATCTCAGCCGCAAAACATTTTTCTTCGCGCAGCAATCCCAGCAGAAGATGTTCGGTTCCGATGTGCTTGTGTGACAAACGTTCCGCTTCTTCGGCCGCATACGCGAGCACGCGCTTGCACTCGTTGCTCAGCGGCAAGTCGACCGAAGTCGAAACCTTTTCGCGGATGGTGGTGTGTCCCTCGATCTGTTTACGGATCGATTCCACCGAGGCGTGCGAGCGCAGAAAACGATTGGTCAGGGCTTTGTCTTCGCGCAGCAGTCCGAGCAGCAGATGTTCGGTCTCTATATAAGGAGAGCCGAACTGACTGGCCTCGTACCGCGCAAAAAAGATGACGCGCCTGGCTTTCTCCGTGTAGCGTTCAAACATAAAACCATTCCCCCCGAGTTCCAGCGGACCGCCCCACTTTCCGCCGAACCCATGACCTTACATCCTTGATTATGCATTCATATCGCCTGATCTCACCAGCGATATCCACCCTGTAGTAACCGCCCAGCCTTACTCCGGTACCGCGAGTTTTTGTTGTATGAATTCAAGTCCCACTCTTAATCGTGCTTCTTTTCTGCCTGTCGTTTCACTTTACAGCTTCACTTTACGCCTACACCTCTAGGCCGGAAGCGATTCCGGCTCGACTTCTTCCATTTTGCCCTGATCCAACCGTAAAACGCGATGGCACCGACGTGCAAACGCCAGGTTGTGCGTGGCAATCAGCGAAGTCAACTGATGCTCCCGATGCAGTCGCGCAACCAGTTCAAAAATCATTTCTCCCGTGCGCCCGTCAAGATCGCCAGTCGGCTCGTCGGCCAGCAGAACTTTCGGTTGCGTGATCAGCGCTCGCGCCAGTGCCAGCCGCTGTTGTTCGCCGCCAGAAAGTTCTCCGGAACGATGATGACCGCGGGCTTCGAGTCCCACTTCGCGCAACCACCGCGAAGCCTCTTTCTCGGCGGGAGCCAGGGCTTCACCGCGAGTCAACAAGGGCATGGCCACATTTTCGAGCGCGGTGAATTCGGGCAGCAGGTAATGGAACTGCCACACATAACCGATTTCGCGATTGCGAAACTCGGCAGCGTCGTCCTCGGAAAGCGAGTTCACTTGGGAGTTGGCGCAGTATACGGCACCCGACGAGGGACGATCAAGCGCCGCGAGGATGTGCAACAAGGTACTCTTTCCGGCACCTGACTGTCCGACGATCGCGACCATCGTTCCCTTCGCGACCTGAAAAGACAGATTCTCAAAGAGCACCAGCTCCGCTTCGCCTGAGCGAAACCTCTTACCTAACCCTTCGACCCTCAACAGAGGATCTTGAGCTGTTAGATGCAAATGGCCCCTCCTAAGTATCAAGACCAGCGCGCCGCCGTCCGGTGCAACGTCAATACAACACCGGAGAAGCGGCCTCTGATCCCATTAGATCACGAGGAGGAACCGGTTGTTCCCGCGATTCCAATTTCGGGAACAGCCTATGCGAAAGACTGTATACCTCTGGAAAACAATTGCAATGTGACCGTGGTCACAGGTAGTGGGAGGCGGGCCCACATCGTAATTTCGGGAATCGTTTATTGCTGATGCGGTTGCCCGGCTTTCCGCGCTTGTTGATATTTCTCCAGCCTTTTCTCGAAATCGTTCCTCCTGGTGGGCGATGACAGTGCGATCGCTTCCAGTTCCGTCCTGGCGGCCTCGTCGGGCTGGTTGTTTACGTAAAAAGCCTCGGCGAGGGTGTCGAGATAATTGGGATTGGGATGATCTTTCTGCAGGCTGATGGCTTTGCGAGCAAGTTCGAGAGCCGCGCCGGAATTGCGAATGGATGGTTCGTCGCTCGTGGCATAGGCCCATGCGACGTTGTTGAGCGAATTGGCGTCACCCTGGTCCGCTAGCTTGCGGTACCAGTAGAGTGCCTTTGCGGCGTCTTTGGTCAGGCCGTTATCGCCGCGTTCGTATTGAAGGGCGAGGTAGTATTGGGCGTTCGCATCACCTAACTCTGCAGCTTTTCGATAATTGGCGAAAGCTTGATCATGATTGCCCGCTCGTTGGTACGCGTAGGCAAGGTAATACCATAATCCTGGAACCCTGGGCTGATAGGTGACAGCATCGCGGAACCAACGCACGGCCTCCTCGTTCTTGTGTGCCATTAACGCGTCGTATCCCCATTTCGCTTCTTCGTAACCACCGTTTCCCGACAGGTTGACTCTCGGTCTTCCCATGGTGGCGCCCCACAAGCCAAGCAGAAAAGTCGCAGCAAGACCAGCTGTGAACAAGGCGCGATTATCTGGCTTCGCGATCGCGAGTCCAGTGAGAATGCCGAGCACCGCGCCTGCGCCGTGCGCGATATTGCCGACCAGCATGATCTTGGTGTAAGTGGCGACTACGCAAAAGAGAAACCAGCCGACAAATAGCTGAACAGTGCGTGCATCGATCGCATCCTTGAAGCGCTCGTCGTAGCGGGAGAGCATCCAAATCAAACCGAACAGGCCATACACGACGCCGGAAAGTCCGACGCCACCGCTGGCAAGTGCGAACTCCCACGCACCGGAGCCGATCGCAAATAGAAGGATCAGGACCGCTGTCCGAAGATGCCCTAGCGTTTCTTCGACCCGGACGCCAAAAATCCAGAGCCAATAAATGTTGAAGACAAGATGCAGGATTCCGAGATGGGGAAAAATACTGGTGACGAGTCGCAAGAGTTCGCCCCGCCGTATTAAGGCGGTTTCGAACAACGGGGAAATGTCGATCTTCATCCACCAGGCGACGGTCACCCCAACCGCCAATAGCGCCGTGCCTGCAATGACCGGATATCGTGGAATTTCGCTCAGACTGGGCGGTGGTCGCATAAGCCTCACGCAATATCTAAAGTGACGACGGGAGGCGGGGTTAGACTCCTATTCATACCGCAGGGCCTCCGCCGGCAAGATCCGCGCCGCTGACCATGATGGATAAATCGTGGCCACAAACGAAATTCCGACAGAAACCAGCGCAACGATCAGCCCGTCCATCAGCCGCGGAGCGAACGGCACATAATCGATCGAATAGACCTCGGCGGAAAGCGAAATGAAGTGGTAGTGTCCGCCGGCGTAGGAAATCGCGTAGCCGATGACGAGGCCGATCGCCGTCCCAATCACGCCGATCAGCACACCCTGCGCGATGAAGACGCGCCGGATCTGCGCTTTCTTTGTTCCGAGCGACATCAGCACGGCGATGTCTTTGGTCTTCTCCATCACCATCATGATCAGCGAGATCAGAATGTTGAGTGCCGCGACGAACACGATCAGTCCGATCGTGATGAACGTGACCACGCGCTCAAGTCGCAGCGCGCGAAACAGAGGCTTGTTCTGTTCCATCCAGTTAGTGGTCATGAAACCGTGGCTTCCGGAAGCAAGAGCGGCGGCCTGTTCGAGCGCGTGCCCCACGTCTCCAGCCAGGTAGATGTCGTCAATTTTGAATTGAATGACCGAGATCACATCGCCCAATCCAAACAGCGATTGCGCGTCCGAAAGACGTATGAAAGCCCACGACGAGTCGTAGTCAAAGAATCCGGAGTTGAAAATTCCCGCCACGCGGAACCGAATATACTTTGGCACCATGCCAAACGGAGTCAGCTCTCCCTGCGGAGAAGTTACCAGCACCACCGACCCCACCGTCGCGCCGATGTCTGCCGCCATGTCTTTGCCAAGAATGATGGGAGGCATGGCCGCGACGCGGGCCTGCACTCCGCCCAAGTCGTCAGGAGACTCCGTTTGTGTGTTTGTGTGGGGACGGGGCTCTGCCCCGTCCGAGCCGGGTCGGAGACCCGGCACCACATGAGCTTCATCCAGTGCCGCCGCTGATCCCAAATTGACCGAGTTCAGCAGATCGCTAACCCGGCGCTCGTTCTGCGTAAGCATCCCCTTAAGCACCGCGCCCCGCGCTCGTGGACCCCGCGAAATCAGCACCTGCTCATAAATTGCCGGAGCCGCAGCCACCACGTGCGGCTCCTTCGACAGCTTCTCGAGCAGCGGACGCCAATCGCGAATCCCGTCACTTTCCACACGCAGCAGACTGATGTGCGACGTCGACCCGAGCAGCCGAGCCTGCAAGTCTTGCCGGAATCCGTTATTGACCGCGAGCGCCACAATTAAAGAAGCCACACCCGCCGCTACTCCGAGCACAGAAATTCCCGTGATGATGCCGATGAACGCCTGGCGGCGTTTGGCGCGCAAGTAGCGGGTTGCGACGAAGAGTTCGAAGCGCATGGGGAGAGGCTGTCAGCTCTCAGCTGTCAGCTTTCAGTTAAACCGGATTATAGCTGGCGCCTTCCGCAGTGCGTTGCGCTACGAGCGTCAAACCGGCAAATGCCTTTGTACATTGTCATCCCGAGCGAAGCGAGGGATCTGCAGCACGCGGCAAAATGCAGATCCCTCGCTGCGCTCGGGATGACAATCCAAAAAGTGAGGCATTTTCGAGCCAAGAGCCTTGAGTCGCAGGAGAGCTGTTATTCTTTTTCACTCATGTCTCCCATCCTGACCAGCGTGTTGCTGGGGCTGACCGCAGCGGCCGCAAACGTGTTCGGCGGAGCCATCATCGTCCAAAGAAATTGGGAGCGGTCCTACCTCCGCTACTTCGTCGCGCTGGGCGCGGGTTTTATGTTGGCAACAGCGCTCGTCGAAATGGTGCCGGAGAGCGTCAATCTCCGCGGCCCATACGCCGGATTTCTCATTCTTGGCGGATACCTGCTCGTCCATTTCTTCGAGCACACGGTTACGCCGCACTTCCACTTCGGAGAAGAAACGCACGCTGATGAGTTCGTCCATGCTCACAAGGGATATTCAGTTTTGATCGGGTTGCTGATTCACACGTTTTTCGACGGGATCGCGATCGCCTCCGGATTCCTGGTTTCCCCGGCGCTCGGCTGGATCATCTTCATCGCGGTTTTTCTACACAAGATTCCAGAAGGATTTACCGTTTCGTCGGTGATGTTAGCCAGCGGACGGAGTCGGGCGTTTGCCTGGGGAGCTTCGATGCTGCTGGGAGTTGCAACTGTGGCGGGGGTGATGACGATGGCTGTCTTACGCCATGAGGTTAGCTTTGGGTTGCCACTGTCGGCGGGCGTTACGATCTACGTCGCTGCGTCGGACTTGATTCCGGAAGTAAACAAAGAGCCGGGAGTGAAAATGGCGTTGCTGGTATTCGTTGGATCTGCGTGCATGTTTTTGCTGGATCGATTCTTTCATGTGCACTGAGAAAAGTACCCAGTACTCAGTAGCCAGTACCCAGAAAAACCTATTCTGGTAGCGAAGCAATCAATCCGTTCAAGATTCTTCCAACTTCGTGGACCCGCTGAAGCAACCCTTCCGTCGAAGGGTGATCAGCATATCCTAGACGCTCGGCGAGCAATAACTGTGTCTCAAGTTCGGCAAGGGATCCAGCCGAGTGTCTTAGGAAATGCCTGAATTCTCGATGGCTGTAGTGCGCCTGTCCTTCGGCAATATTGCTGGGGACCGATACCGCCGCGCGTCGGATCTGATCGGTAAGGCTGTAAACTTCGCGCTTCGGAAAGCAATCCGTCAATTTGTACACTTCCGCGACCATATCCATGGCCTTCTGCCAAACGACGAGATCTTTGAAATGCTGAGCCATGGATTTCGCTGGGCACTGGTTACTAGGTACTGGGTACTGTTCTATCCGCTGTGCCGAATGTGCATGACATCCCCATCCTGCACAATGTAGTCTTTGCCTTCCAGCCGTAGAGTCCCCTTCGCCCGCGCGTTCGCCTCGGATCCCGCTTCCAGCAACTGGTCCCACCGAATCGTCTCTGCTCTTATAAAATGTTTTTCCAAATCCGAGTGAATCGCTCCCGCGGCATTTTGTGCGCGGGTGTTTACGGGGATTGTCCAGGCGCGGCACTCATCTTCTCCGGCGGTGAAGAACGAGATCAGGCCCAGCAGGTGATAGCTCTTGCGGATCAGCCTTGAAAGCCCGCTGTCGGTGAGCCCGTAGCTCCCGAGAAATTCTGCTGCGTCCTCGTCGGACATTTCGGCAAGTTCCGCTTCGACTTTGCCGCAGATTGCGCTCGCTCCGGCATTCGGACGGCCCGCGACTTCACTCAAGTTATATTTTGCAACTGCGGCGTCGAGGTCTTTTCCGAGTTGCGTGCTCTCGCCGATGTTGAGGACGTAGAGAATCGGCTTCTCGCTCAGAAACATGAAGCCGCGAATGCGCTTCTTGTCGTCGGCCGACATTTCCATTTCGCGCAGCGGCTTCTCGGTTTCGAGAAACGCTTTGGCCTTGATCAGCAACTCATTCTCGCGTTCCAACTCTGGAGTCTTCATCTTCTTTAAATCTTTTTCCAGCCGCTCCAGCCGTTTTTCGATCTGGCCCAGATCGCTCACCATCAAGTCGAAATCGACATTCTTGATGTCGCGCAGCGGATCGATTGGACCGACATGCGGGATCGCATCGTTTTCAAACGCACGCAGGACGTGGATGAGCGCGTCCACCTGCCGCAGGTGCCCGATGTAGGCCGTCTCTTTCAGCGCGTCTTGCCCGATGGCGCCCACGTCAACATACTCGACGGACGCGTGCGTCAATTTCTTCGGATGGTAGAGCGCGGCCAGCTTGTCGAGGCGCTCGTCCGGAACCTTGGCGACGCCGATGTGTGCTTCGCGAGGGTTCGAATAGGCCTGCTCCGAAAGATGTACTTTCGTCAAAATTCCGAACAACGATGTCTTGCCGACATGCGGCAGACCGATGATGCCAGTTTTCATGATTCAGGTCTCGGGTGTTAGGTCTCAGGTGTCAGGAACGGCGACAACAGGAACTATCAGAATAAATCATTCGGCCATTCATTGGTCGCTTGGTCATCTGGTCATCGGTTCAACGCAGCGCCTGCGCTGTTGTGTAGACAGCCACCAGTCCTAGCAGGAGTATGGCTTCCTCAAGTTTCTCGGACCACACGTGCAGGCGGTCGAATTCGCGGCGCAGGGGATTGTCGACGGGCAGGTCGTCGATGACGCCTTCGTTGACGCTGACCTCGGCCCGGATCGCATGCATTTTTGGAGAGACACCGAACTGTGAGATCAAAGTGAGAACCAGCATGAGGACTATCAGCACGTGACGAAGCGCCATTGGACGGGCGCTGCCGGACAACATCCGGCTGTAGAGCATCGACGAAGCCAGAAAAATAATTCCCGCGGCGATTGCCATGTAGTGCAGCAGGTCGAGTGATCGCCCGACGATCGATCCGGCCATGTGGCGGGTGGGCAGAAGTCCTGGTGAGAAGACAGTCGGAGCCAGTACGAAGGCGAAGAAAATCAACCCGCCGATCCAAACCACGAGCGACAACAGCATCAGGAAACGCAGAATGGACATGAGCGGAATTATAGATGGCTTTCCCAGCTTGTCATCGCGGCCCTGAGCGCAGCCGAAGGGGAGTGATCTGCCTCTTCCGGCAAACTGCGGATCCCTCGCTGCGCTCGGGATGACAAATTCATGAGTGTGACGAATTATCCACAGGCTGGAACCACCCCCGTCACTTACTCATCGGAGCGTGACTCGGTACCCTCAACCTTCCCCATTTGGTCCGAAAGGGAATCACCCACATGCAACGTTCCATGACGGTGGCCGACGTTAATTTTGTTTCTCTGCAGTCGGCGATATTTTGCGTGCAGTGTGAGTTGCTCAGTGACAACAACACGCCGCGCTGTCTGGCGTGTGGCAGTCTGGCGGTGCTCAATCTTTCGCGCGTGCTGGGCGGATCGCTGCGCGGGCAACAGACCGCGCACCTCATCGCAGATGCGGAACTCGACCGTCTGGTGCGGTCGCTTCTCACTACGGTTCCGACGTTTCTGCCCCAGAGCGAGGATGGCGAAAATCAGGAGCAGGGCGGCGTCAGTGTCAGTATCGAAGACCGCATCCACCTCGCGGTCGGAACAGATTTTTCTCAACGCCATCGTCGCCGGCAGCGTCATCACAAGCCCACGCCCTCACTCCTCAACGCCGGAGAATTAGATCTCGAACCCGGCATCAGCATCATCGCTGAAAAAGCCCAGACACTAACCGGCGCTACAGGGGCTGCCATTGCGCTCCGCCGCGGCAGCGAAATCATCTGCCGCGCCCGCACCGGACGCACCGCTCCCGACGTCGGCGTGCGCCTGCAATCCGATAGCGGGCTCTCTGCCGAATGCCTGCGCTCTGGCGAAGTGTTGCTCTGCAATGACGCCGAATCGAACCCGCGCGTCGATTGGGCAAGTTGCCGCCGCATGGGAGTACGCTCGATTCTGGTCGCGCCTCTGCGCCATTACCGCCGTACCCTCGGAGTCTTCGAAGTTTTATCGTCCACGCCCCACGCGTTCGATAACAACGATGTGGCTACCATGCAGTTTCTCTCTGGAATGATGGTGGCCACGATTTCGCGGCTATCGAGTTTGCAGCCGGGGACCAGTTCTCAGTTGCCAGTTGCCAGTTCTCAGTAGGCCGGAGCAAGGCGAATGTCTTCAACGTCGCGATGCGTCGTCTGGAAGACCTCCGCGGTCGTTATCCTTATCCATATCGATGGTAGTGAGGGTGAGAATTGAGAAACCACTGCTGAGAACTACACCGGAACCGGCACGCTCTCGACAATCTCGCGGAGGACCTGTTCGGCCTGCTCCGATTTTTTCAGTGTCGAGGCGTACAGCGAACTCACAACCACCCGATGAGCAAAGACTGAAACGACCAGAGGCTTGAGATCTTCGGGAACACAATAATCGCGGCCTTCAAGGAATGCCATGGCCTGCGCGGCGCGATACAGCATCTGCGAACCGCGCGGAGACACTCCGAGGGAGAGATATTCTGACTCGCGAGTGCGATTCACGATGTTGAGCAGGTAAGTGATCAGCGATTCGTCGACGTGAACCTGCGCGACCGCCTGCTGTATTTCGATGACATCGGCGGCGCTGAGCACGGGACGCAGATTCTCGAGCTGCGCGACTCCGGCCTCGGCGCGCAGAATCTGGCGCTCCGCATTGCCCTCGGGATATCCCATGCGCACACGCATCAGGAAGCGATCCAGTTGTGACTCGGGCAGGGGATAGGTTCCGTGATGCTCGATCGGATTCTGCGTGGCAATCACCAGGAACGGCTGCGGCAATTGATAGGAATGCGAGTCGATCGTGACCTGGCCCTCGTTCATCGCCTCAAGCAGCGCCGACTGCGTCTTGGGAGTGGTGCGGTTGATCTCGTCGGCCAACAGTACATTGGCAAAAACCGGGCCCCGCTTAAATTCAAACTTCTGTTCGATGGCGGAGTAGATCGAGATGCCGAGCACGTCCGACGGCAGCATGTCACTGGTGAACTGGATCCGCTGAAAGCTGCAGTCGATGGCGCGCGCCAGGGCTTGGCCGAGTGTAGTTTTGCCGACTCCTGGAACGCCCTCGATCAACAGATGGCCTTTGGCGAAAATCGATACCAGGGCAAGGCGCAGCACATCGTCTTTGCCGCGAATCACGCGGCGCAGACTGTTTTCGAGTTCCGCCGCGCGGCGAGCCGTGGCGGTCGCGGTTTCAGGGGACATCGAGTTGGATTCTACTATGGAGGTTGGGCGGTCTGCGGTTACCAATGTCACTGAACCAGTTGTCAGTTCTCGGTAACACCTGGGTCCATGCAGAGCGATTCTTATTTGACCGAGAACTTTACTTTTATTTTCCGAAATCGGCCGGGCGACCCGTCAGGCGCTCAATTCTCTTCGCCGTCGGAGGATGGGTCGAGAACAGGCTGCCGAAACTTCCCGCTCCGAGGAACGGCGCAATGATGAAGAGATGCGCGGTCGATGGACTCGCCACCAACGGCAGCCGCTGCGAGTACGCTTCGATCTTCGACAACGCGCTGGCGAGAGCATAGGGATTGCCCGTCCAGTGTGCTCCGGTATCGTCGGCCCCGTATTCGCGCGAACGCGAAACGGCGAGCTGAATCAACATTGCGGCAAATGGAGCGAGAAAGATCATTGCAATGGCGGCGATGCCGCCGCCTCCGCGGTCGTCGCGATCGCTGCCGCGCATGCCGCCAAAAATCATGCCCCACTTCGCAATCGAAGCGAGATAGGTGATGGCTCCTGCGAGTGTGGCTGCGATCGAACTGATCAGAATGTCGCGATTGCGCACGTGACCCAGTTCGTGTGCGATCACACCTTCGAGTTCTTCATCGTTCAGCAAGCCTAGAATTCCTTGTGTCACCGCAACCGACGCGTGATTGGGATTGCGTCCGGTCGCGAACGCGTTAGGTGAGTCGGTTGGGATCAAATAGACTTTCGGCATGGGCAGGCCGACCTTTTGCGCCAGCCGCTCGACAATGTTGTAAACCCGCGGCAAATCTTCGCGGCTGACCGGCTGCGCACGATAGGTTGCCAAGGCAATTTTGTCGGAAAAGAAGTACGAAACGAAATTCAATACCGCCGCGAAAGCGAGCGCCATCACCATCCCGCGCTGGCCGCCAAGCGCGCGCCCCGCCACCATCAGCAGGAGCGTCATGGCCGTCAGCAGAAGGGTCGTCTTAAACACGTTGCTCATAACTGTCACCCTGAATGATTAGATGTAAAACCAAGCGCGTGGGCTCAGGATGGACTTCCTATCCCTGACGTTTCAGGGCCCGGTCGAGCGTCTGATCGAGCGCGGCTCGCGCCTTGTCGTATTCCATCTCTGTGATCTTTCCTTGCTTGCGTTCGACCTCGAGCTGGAACAGCTCTTCTTTCAACGCTTCGAGCAGCATGGAAGAGCGCGCAGCAGCGGGCGCCGGTGTCGTTGCGACGGCGGATTCAACCGGAGCGTTGTGGGCTGGCGTTCCAGTTTTTGCCGGAGGAATAGCGACGGCAGACGGGGCCGCACCCGCGCTCGGTCCGGGCTGCCGTTTCGTCACTACCCATCCCCCAATGGCGAGCAGCAATGCGAATCCGCCGAGGATCGGCCAGCGATATTTCTGCAAAGCGTCGGGAGCGTCGATCGGCACGCCCAGTCCTCCGCCGGGACGATTGTCGCGCCCTTGCGCTTGGCTTTGTCCTTGTCCCGCCGCTTGTTGATCTTGTTGCTGCGCCGCGCCTGAAGCAGTTTCCTCGGGGCCTTCGTTAATTACCCCGCTTCCCTTGAGCGTGAAACTCAGCGCCTGCCCGACCTTCGTATTCTGCGCAACTTCGACCGCGGCATCTCCCTGCGCCGGGTTTTGTACGTTCTGGAAGCTCGCAAGGACGGCCGCGTTGAACTTCATCGTCTTCGGCAACACCACGACCAGATGTTCTGTCGGATACAGCGGCTTGGGGTCGATCTTGATCTCGCCTTTATAGGGCAACGTGAACTCGACTTGAAACTGCGTCTCCCCCGGGCGTAGCGGAAAGTTCAAGGCGTAGCGATTCTTCTCCGCCTGCGGCGTGGCATCGGTTGCGATGGGCTGTCCGTTTGGAGCGCGCGCCTGCGCCTGCTCGATCTTCGCTCCGGCTGGTAGAAAAAACTCGAAGTTGTGATCGTTCATCTGCGTGACGGCGGGAGAAGAAGTGTTGTTGACGACAAAGAGGCGCACGCCCTGCATCGTCGTGTCGTCGGCCTGAAAGCGCATCACGTCGGCGGTCACGCTGAGCGCCGACACTTTGGTCGCGACGTCATACACCTGCACGTCTACCGAACTGACTCCGGGAGGCGCCATCTGGTGGTAATTCACTCCCTGATGGACGGCGCGAATCAGATGCGGCCCGGCGCCGCCGGTAAGAGTAAAACTGAATTTCCCGCTGGCGTCGGCCTTGGTGTTGGCGGCGACTTCCATGCCGCTCGTGAGGTTGATCAGGATGACCTCATCGCCGACGGCGGGCTTGCCCGTGGTGGCATTGGTGACGGTGCCGGAGAGCGTCTGGGCGGAGACAGATAGGGTTAGGGAAATGATTGCAGCTAGGAACGCGAGCTTTGCGAGTTTGGTCAAATGAACTCCCTGCCTGAGGCCAGGTGACGAAATCGGCATTTCATAAGATTTATGATCGGCGCGACCCCGAGGTTCCGGTGGGAGCGCGTGATATTGTTGACCAAAAATACGCTGGCGGCGCGATGCTGCATTGAGTTTAGAGCGACCGTACGCGGCCGTTTTTCTCATCTTCCAATGCGTGTTGGTTGGCTGAGTCAAGCCTCCCATCCGCTAGATCGGACTGGATACGAGCATCGATCGGCTGCGGGCAGTGTTGTTCAAGCCACACGTACAGCTCCTCGATTTCGCGCGGCGTGAGCGCTCGGATCGCACGCTCGATTTCCCTGACGCCACTTGAGCTCATTGGTCTGCGGTCATTTTACGCGTGGTCTCCGGGAATCGCCAGAATGGTAGTGGCAAACCGTGTGACCTTGATTGCACAAACAGATTTCTCAATGTTTGGGGGGTTCGGTCAGGAAGGACAGTTGCAATCCACAGTCGGTGTTCTCTAGGCGGATCGCTGGCAGCTCAACGTTAGCGCTCTGCTTCCTAACCTCGATGCCTATCTCCTCGTGCTTGACGGACTCTCCTCTTGGCGTCAGGCGAAGCGCAAAGGACCCTTCAGTTGGAGCGTCAATCTCGTAGCGGCCGTCCAAATCTGTGTAGGTGTCTCCAAGTAGCGCGGAGTTACGAACGTCGAGTAGCTCCACGCGCACGCCTTCCAACGGGGTCCCCTTTTTCTCCGAGACGACTGTCCCCTTAACTCTCCGGATCGTGATTATCGTCGATGGCCATTCCAGCGTTATCTCGTCGGAGTTGCTTGAATTGGGGTCGATATTGATCTCCGTGGAACCAGGTAGTAGTCCATCCGGCCGTACCCAGTATTTGCCACGGGGGATTGCGGTGAATTCGGCAACGCCGTCCGCGTTTGTTTTGCGAGCCAGGGATGCAATCGGATCAGATCCTGTCAATGACTGTTCGGCCTCCAAGAGGAGAATCAGATTGGAAACGGGCTTACCACCAGACGCAACTTTGACTGTGAAATCAGGACGCGCCGTGTAAGAAGTGAATATCCAATCAATGGAGCAGAGCAACCATTTTCTTGGCTCTTTTTGACGGGGGGAGTTTTGTCCACGGAGAGGAGAATTGAACGCCAGCACAATCAAGAGCGCAGTGATCCAAATCCGAGTTGAGTTCGGGCTTACCATTCTGTAGTTATCCCTGCGCCGCCACCACTTCCAACCGCCCAATCTCCGCCATGATTGCTGCCGCCTCTTCTTCGAGCGATCCGCGCATGGATTGATAATCGGCGTCGCCTACCTTGCCGGCCTTGTATTCAAAATTCAGGTCGCGGAGATTCTCATAGACTGCTTCCTTTCGCTCGCGGAGGTAGCCGAGCCGCGTTTTTTCCTCTCCGGCATAGACTTCGCCGGGGAAGAAGAAGACATAGTAGAGCGCGGCGACAAGGAATACCGTGCAGACAAACACAATCATAGGTCGGTCTCCCTTCGGGCCTTTAAGCGGAGCTCGTCGAGTTCGTTGCCTTGCGGAATCGCAATGCCATCCGCCAGGGCCGGCGCTGCTCGATGCTTCCAGGAGCGTACGACGTAGGCCACGAAGATAATGCCAAGCGCCAACATCGCGAACGGCATGATCCAGGCGACGCGATTGAAGCCGGTTGCGGTCGGCGCTGCAATCACCGTTGGCCCGTAGTCTTGAACAAAGCCCTGCAAAATCAGATCGTCGTTGTTGCCCTTATCGATCGCTGCCGAAAGTTGATCGCGCATCTTGTCGGAGTAGGTGCAGCCGACGTGATTGCATTCCAGCAGAATTTGGCTGCAGCCACAGGCGCACATCATGCGGTGTCCAAGGTCTTTGAAGCGGGCGTCAGTATCGCCCGCGCCCATGAAGAGGAAGATGGCGGCGGTTAGAATGGCGGCGTGAAGGATGCGGCGGCGCGCCGGGGCTGAAGCCCGCCGATATTGGATACGACTGACGCGGCCCTGAAGGGCCGCTCTTCCACGGCGATGCAATCGCTCCAGGAGAAGTAAATCTCCCAGGCGATGCAAACGGTTAAGGAGATGCAAACGCTGCAAGCGATGCAAACGATCGTGATTCCCGATAAGTTTTTCGTGGCGCGTCATCAGTCCCCCGCTCCTACTTGCGCGGGAGTTCGGACCTGGGCTGGCACCGCGACTCGTACCGGAGATGCGTTTGGCACCAAAGCCACGATCGTCCCAAAGACCATGATGATCAGGCCGATCCAGATCCACGGGACCAGCGGATTTAGATGCGCCTTGATAATGGGACGTCCGGTGGTTTCGTTCTTGCCTTCGTAGACGAGATAGACGTCCGTCACCAGGAACAAATCTTCGCGGAAGCTGGGATAAATCCGCGGCAAAGTCTGGGGCTGCTGGCTGGCTTTGTAAAACCTGCGTTCGGGAAACATCGTCGTGACTTGCTTGCCATCGCGAAACACGTTGATGATCGCCCACTCGTTGCCGTAATTCGGATTGTCGTCCTGCGTATAAGACTGGCAGACCAACGTGTAAGGGCCAATGTTGATCTTGTCGCCAAAGCCCATTTCTTTTTCAACTTCTTTGTTGAAGGGCGTACCTAGAATTCCGATGAAAACCAGAGCCACACCAAAGTGGACGATGTATCCGCCGTAGCGGCGCGTGTTTCGGTGGGCTAGTTGCACCATGGCGGCGAAGAGATTCTGGCCGCTCTTGCCCGCGATGACGCGACCTCCGCGCAAGAACTCGGAGATGACGCTGAAGATCACTAGAGCCGCGAGCACCGCGGCCAGCGTGGCATAGAAATAAGAAGGATCTTCCCAGGGATGTATGCCGAACAGAATCATCATCCCGCCCACGGCCAGAGCGCCGATCATCGGATAAAGAAAATTTCGCCTGAGGCTTTCTAGAGAAGTCTTGCGCCAGGCGAGCAACGGACCGATCGCAGTCAGCAACAACAGAAGCAGCGCCACCGGCACCGCGACGCGATTAAAAAACGGAGGACCGACCGTGACTTTGTGTCCCTGAACGAATTCGGAAATGATCGGGAAAAAAGTCCCCCACAAAATCGTGAAGCAGACCGCCAGGAGCAGCACGTTGTTAAAAAGAAAACTCGACTCGCGCGAAACCATCGATTCCAGCTTGTGCTCGCTCTTGAGGTGCGACTGATTCTTGAGCAGGAAGAATACGCAGACCGCCAACGTTAGCCCGATGAAAACCAGAAACCAAGTTCCGATCGAAGACTGCGCGAAGGCGTGGACGGAACTGATCACGCCCGACCGAGTCAGAAATGTCCCGAGCATCGACAGCAGGAAGGTCGCGAAGATCAGTGACATGTTCCAGACTTTCAACATGCCGCGTTTTTCCTGCATCATCACCGAATGCAGAAACGCGGTCCCAGTGAGCCATGGCATCAGCGAAGCGTTTTCGACCGGATCCCATCCCCAATAGCCGCCCCATCCGAGGACTGCATAGGCCCAGTGCGCGCCGAGAAAAACGCCGATGGTCAGGAAACACCAGGTGACCATCGTCCAACGGCGTGTGATCTGGATCCACTTTTCGCCGGGATAGTTCATGATGAGCGCGCCGAGCGCAAAAGCGAAGGGCACGGTGAAGCCGACGTATCCGAGATAAAGCATCGGCGGATGGATCACCATCTCGGGATATTGCAGCAGCGGATTCAGCCCGGTGCCGTCGACCGGAGTGCCTCCCTGCATCACGGCAAACGGATGCGCCGCGAAATTCAGAATCAGCAAAAAGAAAACCTGCACCGACGCGATCACAACAGACGCATACGCAAACAGCCGCTGATCGGTCTTATAGCGCAGGCGCAGAACGAATCCGTAGCCCGCGAGCAAGAGCGACCAGAACAGCAGCGACCCTTCTTGCCCCGACCACAGCACAGCGAACTTGTAGGCCGCCGGCAGGTCGCGGTTGCTGTGATGGAAAATGTAGGCAATCGAGAAATCGTCGTTGAATGCGGCTGTCACCAGAACGATGCCGGCCAGCAGCACCGCTCCGAAGCTGGCGATTCCGGCGCGGCGAGCGGTTTCTCCGAGGCGAGCCGAAGCGGCGTCTTTGTTGAACAGAGCTAAGAGGCCGGCTAGGAAGGAGTACGCGCTCAGGCCGAGCGCCAGCATCAGCGCGAAGCTACCGATTTGAGACATGTCGGGGGACCCCAATCAATTGCACATCATTTTTTCAGAGAAGCCAGCGGCATGCAAACAACGGGACGACTCGGCGTCGGTCAATCCTATCTCGGAAGGCCCCTGAATCCAAACTCGACAATTGCAAACCCCTCAAATATGACACCGGCAATGACCATGGTTATTGACAGGCAGCGCGCGTTTCGGGTTTTCGGGTTGGTCAAAAGAAAAATCCCCATCATTAACGAGATTGCTCCCGCGATGCCGGTCACCCACCAGCGGTCTATCTCCATGGACACGAGTTGTGGCGCTAACCAAACGGCAATGACGAGCAGACCGGATTTCTTGTCCATGCCGCTTAATACCCTCGCTGTTGGAATGTCTTCGGGATAATCGTCGACAGCTCGCTTGTCTGAAGATGAGTTTCTACCGCTACTTCTCCAACGGATACCCTTTTTCCCGCCAATCGCGGATGCCGCCGTCCATGGAAATGACGTTGGTATAGCCCATTTTCTGCAGATTGTCGGCAGCAAGCGCCGACCGGAACCCGCCGCCACAATATAGGACCAGTTCGGTATTCAAGTCCGGATACTTGCCCTCGATGTCGCGCTCGATGATGCCTCGTCCCAGGTGGATGGCTCCGGGCAAATGGTCGGCGTCAAATTCGCGGTCTTCGCGAACGTCGACCAGAACGAATTTATCGCGGCGATCGAGGCGCGCCTTCACTTCGTCGACATTGGTCTCGCGGACGCGCTGTTTGGCGTCCTCAACAATTTTCAAGAAACGCGGAGGATGCTGATGAGCCATAGGTTTTGTCTCCTCTTTACGGGATCAGCTCTACGGGATCAGCAGGATCTTCCCCGTAGTCTTTCGCCCTTCCAGATCGCGGTGTGCCTGCGGCGCCTCGCCCAGCGGATATATGTGCTCGATCCGAAGCTTAAGCTTCTTGTCGCGAATCATGCCAAAGACTGCTGCCGCCCGCTGCTGCAATTCCTGTGAGGTGATGATGTAGTGGCCAAGCGACGGCCGGGTCAAGAAGAGTGAACCCTTCTGTGTCAGCACAAGCGGATCGATCGGCGCAACGGCTCCGCTTGAACCTCCAAACAGCACCATCATTCCCCGCGGACGAAGCAGGTTTAGCCCCTTCTCAAACGTAGTCTTGCCAACGGAATCGTATACAACGTCGATGCCCTTGCCGCCGGTCAGTTTCTTTGTCTCTGCCTCAAAATCCACTTCTGTATAAAGGATGATGTCGTCAGCGCCGGCTGCGCGGGCCAGGTCTGCCTTCTCCCGGGTCGAAACCGTGGCAATGACTCGCGCGCCGATGTTGTGCGCCATCTGGACCAGCAATAACCCGACCCCGCCGGCAGCCGCATGAATCAGCGCCGTTTCCCCTTTTTTCAACGGATACGTGTCATAGGCCAGATACTGGGCCGTCATCCCCTGCAACATCGCCGCGGCAGCGTCGCGCTCGGTTACTCCCGCTGGGATCTTCACGAGCCGATCTGCGGGCACGGCGGCATACTGCGCATAGCTGCCGAGCACCGAGGTGTAAGCTACCCGATCCCCGACCGCCACATCCCGGACGCCCGACCCTACGGCCGAGACCACCCCCGCTCCCTCTTGCCCCAGCACCAGAGGCAGCGGAGCCTTGTAACGCCCCTCACGGTTATAGACGTCAATGAAGTTGACGCCCGCCGCCGCGATCTTGACCACGGCTTCATTCGGTTTTGGCTCGGGAACCGGCAAGTCTGCCAGTTCCATCACCTCTGGACCGCCCGTATGCTTAATCTCAATCGCTTTCATAAATGCTTTCATATTCACTATCGATGATCCTGGATGCCGAACGGCTACGAATTCCGCCAAGTCGCCTGTTGCCATCTCGATCCGGCCTGGGGTAACATCGCCCACCGGTTCCGGAAGTAACCGGAGGTAATGGGTCTAATGTGGCGTTGACCCAACGAATTTTGCGATAGTACCATCTCAATAGCAAGGGGATCACGTCGCTCGGGGGCGATTTCGTAAGTTTTTGAAAATATGGGGTTTTCTTCCAATTCGAATCGCGCCTCGATCCGGGCAATCCTCTTCTTAGCCGCCTTGGCGGCAACTCTAGCGACGCTCGGCTGTCAGGGAGTACAGAAAGCATCCTTTGTACCTCCGGCTCAGGCCGAAGCTCCGGCGATCGTAGCGGCCAGCAAGCCGCCGGATCAGCCGAAGACGCAGCCCGCCGACGCACCCCAGCCGAAACTCCAGGTTGCGCAGGCGCTCCAGGTCGATCCCATCGGAGACCTGATCGCCCGCGTCGAGAAGGAATATCAGACCGGCCAGGAGAACTATAAGGATGGCCACCTCGAAGCCGCCAAGCAGAATTTCGACAACGCCTTCAACCAGCTTCTCGGCAGCGGATTTGACCTGAAAGCCGACGACCGGCTTCAGCACGAACTCGACCGTCTGCTCGACGGAGTCAACAACCTCGAACTCGCCGCCTTGCAGCAAGGCGACGGATTCGCTGAACAGAAGTCCGAGCCTGCTCCGATCGACGAAGCCAACGAACTCAACCCCACCGCCGATGCGAACGTCAAAGCCAAGGCCGAAGCCGAGATCAAGTCCACGCACTCCGATCTGCCGCTGGTGATGACCGATCAGGTCGCTGGATTCATCAACTACTTCTCCGGCCGTGGCCGCGGCACGCTTGAGCGTGGCCTGGCCCGTTCCGGGCGCTACGACGATATGATCCGCCGTGTTCTCCGCGAAGAAGGCGTTCCCCAGGAACTCATCTACCTGGCCCAGGCTGAATCCGGATTCCATCCTTTAGCTGTGTCTCGCGCCGGTGCCCGTGGTATGTGGCAGTTCATGGGCAGCCGCGCCAAAGGCTATGGACTCGAACGCAGCTGGTGGGTGGACGAACGCCAGGATCCCGAAAAAGCCACACGCGCCGCCGCGCATCACCTGCACGATCTTTACAACGAATTCGGAGACTGGTACCTGGCGATGGCCGCCTACAACTCTGGACCTGGAACTGTGCAGAGCGCCGTCAAGCGCACGGGATACGTCGATTTCTGGGAACTCTACAACCGCAACGTGTTGCCGAAAGAAACGCGCAACTACGTTCCGATCATTCTGGCCGTCACCATTATGGCCAAGAATCCCGGGCAGTACGGATTAACGTCGGTCGTCAAGGACAAGCCCGTGCCCTACGACACCGTAAAAATTAACTACCCGATCGACCTACGACTCGCCGCCGAGTGTGTCGATGCCACTGCCGAAGACTTGTCTGACCTGAATCCGAGTTTGCTGCGGCTGACGACTCCGAAAGTCACCGAGAAAGATCGTGAATTCGATCTGCACCTGCCCGCCGGAACCGCCGACAAGTTCCAGGCCTCGGTGGCTTCGATCCCCGCCGACAAACGCGTCTGGTGGCGTTATCACAAGGTGCAAGACGGAGAAACTCTCGCCGCCGTCGCGAAGACCTACCACACGACGCCGAAAGCCATCGCCGAAGCGAATGATCTGGACGGCGACAACGCGTCAAGCAGGGAAGCGCTCGAGCCCGAAAGCCGCCTGATCATCCCGATCGCCGCCGGTAAACAATCCGACACCAGCACCTACGCTCACGCGACCACTCACTACAAGATTCGCAAAGGCGATACGGTCGAATCGGTAGCCGAAAATTTCGGAGTTTCGCCGAAGATGATTCGCGTCTGGAACCACATCAAAGGCGATAGCCTCGCCGGACGAAGGATCCTGTATCTCCACTTGCCGGTGACGAGAAGCACAGAGACGCAAGTCGCGAGCCGCCATTCGACGAAATCAAAACAACATCATTCGGCTGCGTCGTCGTTGTCGACCTCGACCGCTCAAACCGATCGCCAGAGTGCGGCAGCCAACTCCGTCCTGCATCACAAAGTGAAGCAGGGAGAAACTCTCTACTCGATCGCCAATTCCTACAACACGACCGTCGCCGCTCTCAAGCACGACAACCGCAACGTCGCATCCCTCCGCCCAGGGATGATCCTAGTCGTCCACGAATCCCGCTAATGGCTCTTTCCGTCGACAAATCACTCCAGGATAGTGCCCCAGGTTCGCGCCCCGTTCTGTGGGGCGCTAACCTGGGCGCCCTATCCACGAAAGAAGACTTTTCCCCATTAAGCAGCTTGATGTAGCGTGAGCCCATGCCCACCGGTCTGCGGCGCTTTCAAGAATCGGGCCAGACGCACTTCGTTACCTTCAGTTGCCTCAAACGACGGCCGTATTTCGCGAGCGCCGCACTCTATGATCTCTTCGTGCAGGGTCTGGAAGACATGCGATGCCGGTTCGACATGTGCGTCTATGGGTTTGTGGCCATGCCGGAGCATGTTCATCTGCTCTTGAGCGAACCGACTGGGGTTAAGTTGGCTGAGGCTATGCATTACTTGAAACTGTCATTCTCAAAACGGGTTCCTGGGCTGCTGTCTCGGGCCCAGGTTAGCGCTCAAAAAACGGGCGCGAACCCTTCGGCTCGCTCAGGGCCGGCACTGGGGCACGGAGGATCGTTTTGGGAGAAACGGTACTATGACCGCAATGTGAGGGACTATCGCGAGTTCACTCTGACGCTCCAGTATCTGCATCGCAATCCGGTGGCGCGTGGGCTGGTTGTCGCTCCGGAGGAATGGAAGTGGAGCAGTTATCGACATTACGCGCTGCGTGAGGTTGGAGTGGTGGAACTCGAATCGGAATGGACGGCTGGGGATCGCGAACGCAAGGCGTGTAGTGGAGCGGCGCGATTGTTTCTGCGGTTGGGTTAATTTTTCCTGGTTTGAGTGGGCCCAGGTTAGCGCCCCACAGAACGGGGCGCGAACCTGGGGCACGGTCGCGGTTTCACCGTTCCAGAATTTCTTTGTAGGCGTTCAACGCGACTTTCTTCGGCTGGCGTGCCAGTTCGATGTCGAAGGTGCGGGTGGTGTTGCCACCGATTCCTGCCTGCGCGATTGGAACCATGCCGTTGCCGAAATCGGCGAATATCGGAACCAGCATGGCAAAATGTTCGTCCACGTCGCTCTGCGTGATCGTCATGTGGACCTTGGCCTTGCCCGATGCCTCCGGAGAAACCTGATAGTCGAAGTGGTATCGCGGGATCGCGGTGCCATAGACCCATTCGTCAAAGAACCAGTCCAGCCGGCCATTTTTTCTCAGGTCCATCAATTTAGTCATGTGCTTTTCGGCAATGGCCTTGAATGACTCGGTTGACGCGGGTTGCTCGCGGTGGGCGTCGACAAAGTCGTGCATCATCGCGATGAAGTCTTTGTCCTGGTCTTCGGGCGTGTACATCATCGACCGCAGCATGGCCAGCACATACGCGCCCTTGGGATAAGTAACGTTCTGATAAGCGCTCTGGCTTTTCGGCGAAATCAAGCGCAGGCCCATCCAAATCGGACCAGCGTCGGTCGGCGCAACGCCAAAGTTGTTCTTCTCGATAATTCGCAATCGCAGGCGATCCCAGAAATCGATGTAGTCCTTGTGCCAATTTTTTCCCATGGCCTGCTGCAGAAACAGTCCAGCGGAGAACTCCGCAAACCCTTCCGAGAGCCATTGATCGTGATAGGACGCCCACATCACCGTGTGTCCCCACCACTGGTGCGCGACTTCATGCGGAGTTACTTCCCGTACGAAGCCGGTAAAGTTGTTGTCGATGTGCCCAAACAGCATCCACCTCTGGGTCGAATCCATGTAGGCCGAGATCGGAAGGTAAACCAGATCTGGCCATGACTGTCCGAAATTGAAGTCCGGCTGTTCCGTGATGTAAATATCTTCATACGGACTCCTGCCGAAGTAATACGTGCAGAGCTGCATTTGCGACCGCGCTTGTTCGAGCGCGTATTTCGTCATCGCTCCTGGCGCCATGGCGCCAAGCGGACCGTTCTTAAACCGGCGCAGCGAATCAGGCAACTCCGTTATGTAATATCCGGAGACTTTGTAATGGGTAATGTCATCCGCCATCTCCATCCTGGTGTAATCGCCATAATTGAACCCTGCGACTGTCACCGGCAAAGGCGTAGTCCAGTGCGAAACCGAGAAATCCTGCTCGGTAGACTCCGACTGCAACTTTCCGACACTGACGACTTTGAAATGTCGCGGCACCTTGAAGGTGAGGTCATAAGTGGCGCGCTCGCCAAACCCATTCAGGTTCGGATACCACGAACTCCGCGCGCGAACATAGAAGCTACCTTCGCCCGCTTGCTCCAGAACTTTGTCTCCCGTGTACTCAACCGTGATCGACTCTTCCGTCCCGGCCTGCGGAGCTCTCGGGAGTATCGCGTAGAACGATCCATCTTCTTTCCGGCTCTCCTGAATCCACGACAGCGGCTGCCCTTGATCGTCTGCAACACGCGTAACCCGCAAGTTCGGCAGCAATCCGAACTTCAGCACTCGTTCGCCGGGCACGAGCGGCGCAAACGTAATGGTGGCGATGCTATACAAATGCTGATTCTTCGAAATCACCGTTTCGATCTTGTAATGGCGTGTGGCAAACAGGCGACGATCCTCGCGCGAATTGGCGATGTGCTTCTCGTATTCCGACTTCAGATGGGCCAGATACCACACGCCATCGTCCATTCCTTCCGGATCGTAGTTGATGAGCGCGACTTCCTCCGGTGAATCGAGTTGAGGCAAGGCTCCGACTCGAACCCGCATAAAAAAGCGAAGATCTTTATGTTTCTTTCCGCGCATGTATGCGTTCACAAATTCGGGATGCGCGGGATTGTAGAAAGCGCTCAGCAGGTCGGCATCCACATTGTCCATGGTCTCGCCGGTTAGGATCATCTCGGTAAAACCCAAAGGCCGCTCTCGCCGCTGCCTCATCTTTTCTCGCCAATGATTCATGGCGACGGCCGCTTCAGCCGGCATTGCAGTCTGCTCGCCGATTCCAGGTTTAAACTGCGCCCATCCGTCGCGCGTGAACCGGAAGACCACTTCCGTGAAATCCTCGCTCGCCTCACCACTCCCCGTACGCCGCGTAAGTTCGTGCGCATCGACCGCCAGCACCGGCTTGAGCGAAAAATGCCCTTCTCCTACAAAGACTGCGCCCGATTCAACTCCTTCCACCGGATTCACGATGGTCAGCGTCCCTCGCACAAATTGAAACGTCGCTACATCGCAGGTCAACGTGAAATTATCGAGACGATAAGTCTGCCCCAGCCCAACCTCGCGCAACTTGCGATACAGCGGATCGGAATTCGCAAATGCCAGATTCCTCCCTGTGACGTTGACGCTTACTTCTTGCTGCGCAATCGCGAGCCTGATCTCCAACTGGACCGCTCCATGCAAGTCCACCGTCTTGACCTGTGTCTCAAACCCGTCACGCATCACTCGCAACGAGTAGGTTCCAGCCTTTAACTCCGCAGATGTGAATTTTCCCAAACCATCGGAGACGAGAACCACAGCTTGTGATAGATCTCCTCCGGTAATCTCAATCCGCGCGCCAGTAATAACGGCGCCCGATGGATCGAGCACGGTGCCGGAGATCGTCTCGGCTAGCGCCAAGCACGGGATCAGGCAGAAGAGGAGTAGCAGGGCGATTCTGGTAAGGGTAAGTCTTAGCATGAGTAACTCACGACTAACTCGTAGTCGGAGTTAGCCATTGTGTCATGTTTTCGTTGTCTCTGGAACTTGAATCGGAGGGCGTCGCGATGAAAAAGCGTGATCGCGGGCGCAAGGCGTGTGGTGGAGCGCCTCTAGTGTTTCTGCGGTTGGGTTAACGCGGTTGAGTTAACTTTTCATGGTTTGAGTGGGCCCAGGTTAGCGCCCCACAGAACGGGGCGCGAACCTGGGGCACTGTCATGGGCACTGTCCATCACCCCATCAGCAGGCCGCCATTTACGTTGAGCACGTGGCCGGTGATGTATCCGGCTTGCTCTGACGCCAGGAAGCAGACGGCGCTCGCTACATCTTCGGGAGAACCGACTCTCCCTAGCGGAATTTGTTTCACGGCGGTTTGTTTGAATTCTTCGCTCAGAACTGCGGTCATGCTGGTCTCGATAAATCCGGGAGCGACCGCGTTGCATGTGATATTTCGCGAAGCTACTTCGCGGGCCATGGCCATGGTCAGGCCGATCAATCCGGCTTTGGACGCGGCGTAGTTCGCCTGGCCGGCTTGTCCCATTTGTCCGAAGACGCTGGAGACGTTGATGATTCTTCCCCAGCGCTGTTTGAGCATCGAGCCAATGACTTGCTGAATGCACAAATAGGCGGACGTCAGATTCGTGTTTAGAACCGAATCCCAATCGGCGCGCTTCATGCGCATGACCAGTTGATCGCGCGTGATGCCGGCATTATTGACGAGGATGTCGACCTTGCCAAAGCGGGCGAGCGCCGCTTTGATTCCGGTCTTGACCTGCTCTTCGTCGGCGACGTCCATGACGAACGCGGCGGCTTTGCCTCCGGCGGATGTGATCTCGGCGACGAGCGCTTCGAGTTTTTCGTGATTGCGGGCGGCGACGGCGATGGACGCTCCCTCTTGTGCGAGCGCTAGTGCGCACGCATGGCCGATCCCCTGCGATGCTCCCGTGACCAGCGCAACACGTCCTGCAAGCTTCATTCGTGCTCCCCCAAACAGAATTAAAGAGAATTACGGTGAAACAAAGAGAAATAGAGCCCTGACTTCAGGCTCCAACCCGAGAACGGAGGATTATAAACGCCGCGCCAGAGTTGCGGGCCGTAAAGTCTCGTTCCACGATGCCGATGTTCCCAGCGACGCAGGGACTCATTTCCTCTTTTTGTCTCGTGTCGTTTTGGTGCACCTCATCTTGGCGTAGATCGTTTTGGCGCACATCATGGTCCTGTTCACTCCGCATTCGCCGGTCACCTACAAGGTGAAGGTCTTGATCGCCGACGATAGCGCCTTCATGCGCGGGTCGCTGTCGCGGATGGTGCAATCCGACGACTCGCTCTGCGTCATTGGCACTGCGGAAAATGGACTCGAAGCTCTGGCTAAGATTGCGAAACTCCATCCCGATGTGGTGACTCTTGACCTCGATATGCCGGGGATCGACGGTATGGAAACTCTTCGGCGCATCATGGAGCAGTCGCCGGTTCCGGTGATCATCGTGAGTTCGCTGGCCCGCAAAGGAGCGGCGGCGACTCTTGAAGCGCTAAGCCTGGGGGCGTTCGATTGCGTCGCCAAGGAACTCAGCTACGCCACCTCCGATGTCTTGAAAGTTCAGGCGGAACTGGTCAGCAAGATCAAAGCAGCTGCGGGGCCGCTCCTGCGCCCCTCGCGGCTGGCCAAGCTCCAACAACAAGCGCCGCAGACCAGCGCGCGCTCTCTTGTGACCGACGAGCCTATTCCGGCAATCGTTGCCATCGCCAGTTCGACGGGAGGCCCCAAGGCTTTGCAGGAACTCTTCGCGGCTCTCCCTGCGGACTTGCCCATTCCTATCGTCGTCGTGCAACACATGCCGATGGGATTTGTGGGGCCGCTGGCGGCACGGCTGAACGATTTCAGCGGGCTGCGAGTGCAGGAAGCAAAGGACAAAGATCTCATCAAGCGCGGCCGCGTTTACCTTGCGCCAGGAGGTCAGGATATGACGGTTCGCCGCCGGTCGGCTTCCGAAGTTGTGCTGCGCCTCTCGCCCGCGACGGGCAAGTCGATTCACATTCCCTCGGCGGATGTGATGATGTCGTCGGTCGCCGAGGCCTTTAGCTCGGCTGCGATGGGAATCGTCCTCACTGGAATGGGGAACGACGGCGCGCTTGGGATGCGCGCCATCTTTCACCAGGGCGGAATTACTCTCGGCCAGAATCAGGCCACATGTGTTGTCTATGGGATGCCGCGCGCCTGTGCCGAACTCGGAGTGCTGAGCGATCTTTTGCCGCTCGGGGAGATCCCCGGCCGCATCCTGAGCGCGCTCCGGTATCGCAAGCCCAAGAAGAGCGCGAAAGCTGGTGCGAGCTGACAGCGGGGGACTTGCCTTTAGTGCGAATCTGTTTAATGCGGTCTCCTTTCCTCAAGACCGCTATACTTGGAGACATGATGATTCAGGCGACCCGTTTTCGCGCCTTGCCACTGGCGTGGGTTGTGCTCTTTTGGTGTGCGCTGGCCGCGGCACAGGCGGCTCCGAATCAACCTCCCCAGAGCCGGCCAACCACAGTTCCCGGCGCCGAGTACTCGGGCATGTACAGCTTTCTGCGCGACGGGGAGTTTGTTCAGGTGACGGTTGAGCAAGGGCGAGTCACCGGATTTGTTTCGCGCTACGGCGATTCCGAGAACGATCGCGGCGATTTTCTCGATCATTTTTTCAAGTCCGGCAAGCTCGACGGCAATCAACTTGTCTTTACCACCGAAGTGGTGCACGGCATTTCGTTCGAATTTCACGGGACGATTGAGCGCGGCGAGGGCAAGAACCGGGGCGATGAGGCGTTTTACGTTTTGAAGGGAACGCTGACTGAGAACTCGATGGACGCCGCGAAGAAGACGTCCGCGCACGCGCGCGAGGTCGCGCTCAAGAGCTTTCCGCTGAGTATGGATTCTCCAGAGGCTGGAAACAAATAGATCCGCATTGCTAAGGGGCGACCGCGCGGTTCGCCGCCAATTCCATTTTCGCTATATACTAGCGCTGCTTTGTTTTCGTGGGCCCCTCGTCTACCCCTCATCCCAATATTCCAGGAGCGCTTTATGAAAAATGTTTTGCCTTTGGTCCTCATGCTTGTCTGCGCGTTGCCCGTACTCGCGCAGGAAAAAGAAAACGATCGTATCAACGATGCCGCAGCCGTGATCAGCGAGATTCTCGGCATGCCTGACGGTATTCCCAAGGATTTTCTCAACAAGGCGGAATGCATGGTGATCTATCCCTCGGTAAAGAAAGCTGCATTTGTCGTCGGCGGCAGTTACGGCAGGGGAGTGATCGTGTGCCGGAAGGGGCAGGATTTCTCCGGCCCGTGGGGAGCGCCTGCGATGTATGCGCTCGAAGGCGGCAGCTTCGGCTTCCAGATCGGAGCGCAGGCTACGGACTTTGTGCTTCTGGTGATGAACGAATCGGGAGCGAAGTCGGTGCTCTCGAGCAAGGTGAAACTCGGCGCGGACGCCTCTGTCGCGGCTGGACCGGTAGGGCGAGCGGCGTCGGCAGAAACTGACATTGTCTTGAAGGCCGAGATTCTGTCCTATTCGCGATCGAAAGGATTATTCGCCGGAATTTCGCTGGAAGGTTCGACGATGCGTTCTGACGACGGCGCTAACAAGGCTCTGTACGGAAAGGACCTCAGCGCCACAGACATCGTGCGGCGGGGAAAAGTTGCGCCTCCGGCGTCGGCGCGCCGTCTTTTGGCGGAACTGCGAAAAGCTTCGCCGAAGCACGTAGTGAATTAGTCCGTTTTGATCTGGGTGGTGGCTCGGTTGAAAACTGGGCCACCACCCGACGATTCGGGCACTTGACATCCATCGCCAATCGCAGCAAAATATCGCCAAAACGCCACAAACCGTCGATCCCATCGAGATGAACCGCCAGCGAGTTTATGCCGCCTAGTCAGCCGTCGCCGTCTCCCAAGAAAAAGGGCGCTCCGGAGCCGTGCAAACATCCGCGAGTGCAGATCGTTTCACGCGACGAAGAAACCGAATACGTGGAATGCCAGGAATGCCGCGAGGTTTTTGAGTCGAGCGAATTCAAAGATATGGCGATCGAAGAGAAGAAGGAACCGGAAGAAGAGTAGGCTGCCCGTTCTGTCACTGAGCTTAACTCAATTGATCTTGATTAAGAGATTTCCCGGTCGATCTACCCAGAACTTCTTTTTCGGCGGAATCACGGTGGTTGCGCTGTATTCCGTGATCACGGCCGGCCCGCGCATGGTTTGATCCGGGACGAGATCGGCGCGTTCGAAGACCGGAGTTGCCGCGGCTTTTGACTGAAACACTACAGACACGCGCTCGACCGGAGAAATGCGCTTCGCTGTTTTGCGCGGCATGACTTGATCGGCGAGTTTCTGTCCGAACTTTTGTCCGAACTTCAGCTGAGGGGTTTGCATGCGCGCTCGCAGACGCAGCGTGACCAATTCAATCTCTCGCGTAGCATGGTGATATCCGTAACGGCGCTGATGTTCTTTATGGAACGCGACCGCCATGTCGCCTTTCGCGCCGATGTTGATTTCGTAACCCTGACCGCGATATCGCAGATCGAGGCTGCGCTCGAAAATCAAAGCGCCGCGCCACTCTTCCGCGCGGAATTCTTTTTGCGCCTGCGCTTCCAGCTTGCGGAACTCCTGTTGCAGTCGCGTCCCCGGCACTTGCTTTGCGATCCGCCAGAGCACGGTGCGCGAATAATCTTTGACTACATCGCTCGCCAGGATGCCAAATGCGGAGAGCGCCCCGGGCCGCGCTGGAATGATCACAGTCGGAATCGCCAGAGCCTCGGCGAGTTCGCACGAGTGCAGACCTCCTGCGCCGCCGAACGCCACCAGTGCAAATTCGCGCGGATCGTAACCGCGCTCGATGGAAACAACGCGCAGTGCACGTTCCATATTCGCGTTTACCACGCGCACAACACCGGCTGAGAATTTTTCCAGGCTTAGGAGCGACCTTCTTTTTTTCAGCCATTCGGAGGTGATTCGTCGTGTTCTTTCCAAATCGAGCGCGAATTCTCCGCCGAGAAACCGGTCGGGACGAAGTCGCCCCATCAGCAGATTCGCGTCAGTGACGGTCGGCTCGGTTCCGCGGCCGTAGCAGATCGGACCCGGATCCGCGCCAGCCGACTCAGGCCCCACCCGAAGCGCGCCGCCGGCATCGAAACGCGCCAGCGATCCTCCGCCTGCGCCGACGGTGTGAATGTCGAGCATTGGAACTCCGATCGGCAGCCCGGCTACTTCCGACTGCGCGCTGGTGTGGACCGCACCCTGCACCAACGCAACGTCAGTCGAAGTTCCTCCCATGTCGAACGAAATGATTTTTTCGAAGCCGCTGCGGCCGGCCATGGCTGCGGCTCCGACCAATCCGCCGGCAGGTCCGGAGAGAACTGTCCGCACCGGTTCGCGCGCGGCTGACTCCAGAGCGGTGATGCCTCCGCTCGACTGCATGACGAAAATCCGCGGACGAGATTGGCGGCGGTTTCGCGCGGAGGTCGAAACGCTTCGCGCGGTCACGGTGCGCTCCGACAGATTCTCCATGTAGCTTTGCATGAGCGGCTGGAGGTAGGCGTTCACGACGATTGTGCTGGTGCGTTCGAACTCGCGGAACTCCGGTAGGATGCGGTGCGATACGGACAGAGGCTTGCCGAGATTCTCGAGGACTGAGGCCACGGCAGATTCGTGACGTGGGTTCGCAAACGAAAACAAGAAACAAATGGCGATTGCTTCCGGATTGGCGCGGCGAACGGCCTCGCATAGACGTGTCAACTCTGCTTGCGACGGCGCTTCCAGGATGCGGCCTGCGGAATCCATTCTCTCCTTGACGCCGAATCTGAGTTCGCGGCTGACCAGGGGTTCCACACGATCGAAGAAAAAATCGTAGAGCTTCGGTCGCGCCTGGCGTCCGATTTCGATCACGTCTTCAAATCCGGCGGTGGTGACGATGGCGACCCGTGCGCCTTTTCGTTGCAGCAGGGCATTCGTTCCGACGGTGGTTCCGTGCAACAGCGTGAGTGGGCGCGCAGAGCCGGAATCTCCCATCGCCTCGCCAATTTTCCCGAGAGCCTGGGCAATGGCGCGCGATGGGTCGTCTGGCGTCGAAAACACTTTCAGAGTCTTAAGTTCGCCGCCCTGCACCCACACGCAGTCGGTGAACGTGCCTCCGGTGTCGATAGCGATGCGGAGGTCGGATTGCGGTGCGGCTGGCATTGTTTTTTCGGAGTACGGTTTTACTGGCACGGTCCTCGAACAGGGAAGACGAACTGGAAGATTATCATCACCACCTTCCGTCAAACGAAATCGGGAAAATCGGGCGGGGAAGTCTGCGTTTCGTCGCCTGTGATGCGATCGCGATTGACATACTATGTAATACATAGTATCGTGCATGGCGATGGCACAAACACTTGGCCAAGCCGGCGTCGGCTCCGATTCGGGCGACAAATGGGAAGTTCAGGTTCGCAAGGGTTCGCTCGAACTGGCCATTCTCGCCGTGCTCTGGCCGGGCAGGCTCTACGGACTGGAAATCCTGCGACGGCTGGCCGACAGTTCGGCTCTCATCGTCCCAGAGGGGACGGTCTATCCCTTGCTGAACCGGCTGAAAACGGAAGGACTGCTTACGTCGGAATGGGTTGAAGCTGACGCGGGACACCCCCGCAAGTATTACAAGTTGACTTCAAGCGGCCGACGCCGCGCGATGCAGATGGCAGCATTCTGGTCCGCATTTTCGGCCAACCTGGAAGGCTTGCTCGCGCCCCTGATGCCAGAGACCAAGCCGAATGCCGCCGCCCGCACGGCTGGAAGGAGGAATGCAGATGACTGAAACTCAAAGGACTGAAACTCGGGGGACTGACGTGGACCTCGCGCGCGCGAAAATAAAAAAATACCTGCAAGATCTGGCGGCTGCTCTCGGTTCGCTGCCTAAGGAGCAGTCGAACGACATCGTCGAAGAACTGCGCAGTCACATCGTAGAAAAGTCAGCGGCGAACTTTAATGTGAACGACGATATGAACGGCACGATGACGCCCGCATCGGTCGATGCGGTGCTTGCCGGTCTGGGCGCGCCTGAGAGTCTCGCCAGGCTCTACGTGGCGGACGATTTGCAAATCCGCGCGCTTAAGAGCCGTTCTCCGGTGCTGATCATTCGTACTCTATTCCGGTGGGCGAGCCTGAGCTTCGCCGGCTTCAGCGCTCTGGTTGCTTCAATCATCGGATATTCCCTGTCACTTTCGCTGATCATTTGCGGACTCTTGCGACCGATTCATCCGCGGACTGCGGGGCTGTTTCGAATTCCGGACGGAGCCAACGACTATTCCGTTAGCCTTCGTCTCGGATTCACCGGGCTTCCACCCGGCAGTCACGACTTGCTCGGATTGTGGATTATCCCCATCGGAGTCATGGCAGGCTTGGGGCTATTTCTCTTGACGTCATTGTTTGCTCTCTGGAGTATCCGACGGCTTCGCCGCGCGACTCCGGCACTGTCGCGCAGAGATGAAGGTGATGCGGAGGTGTCCCGATGACGACGCAGCTGTTCTTCGAACCCTCTGGACGATCGAATTTGCAATCAACTCAGCAATCGACCCAGCAATCGCCGACTGGCTGGCGCCAGAGCAAATGGTTGATCGTGGTTGAGTTGGCGATTGTCTTTTCTGTTTTTGTCGCGGACGCACATCATCTTATCCCGATCAGCAAAACGCCTGCCTTGCTGTTGCTGGCGTGGATTTCACTGCGTGTGCGTAGAGTGAAGTGGCGAGACATCGGCTTTGCGCGCAATCGAAGCTGGCGGATGACTCTGGCGCTTGGTATAGCCGGCGGAGTTTTCCTCGAGATCCAAGAACTCTTCGCGACGCAACCTCTGCTCGCCCGCCTCACCGGCAAACAGCCCGATCTCTCGGACTTTCAAGTTTTGACGGGGAACGTCAAATACACGCTGGCCGCCATCGCATTGTCTTGGACTCTCGCGGCCTTCGGTGAAGAGCTGGTGTGGCGCGGCTACCTGATGAATCGCGTCGCCGATTTGTTCGGCTACTCGCGCGCGGCTTGGTTCACCAGCCTGATCTTGGTGAACGTCGCGTTCGGATTCGCTCATTCTTATCAGGGAGTCACCGGCATCATCGAAGAGGGATTTGCCGGTGTTTTGCTCGGCGTAATGTACCTGTGGTCAGGAAAGAATCTCACGGTCCCGATCCTCGCCCATGGCGTCTCCGACACGCTCGACGTGATTCTGATCTTCCTCGGCAAAATGCCTGGCGTCTGAGAACAGAAATCCGGACCACCTGTTCCAAAAGCATAACCGCATCTCTTTGCTGCCTTGCTGGCTTGCCGTATTCTGAAGTGGTGAACGGGAGGATCTGGAAAGCGTGGCTCATGCCCGGCGGCTTGCTACTGGCGCTGGCGGCGGCGCTCGTCAATAGCTCTTTGTTCGCGCAGGTGGCCTCGTCTCTCGGCTTCTACTACTTTGCAGTCTTTGCGGCCGGATTGCTTCTAGCCTGGCGCTTCAATTCGAGCCGCGTTCTGTTTTCGTTGCTGGTTTTGCTGCTTGCTCATAAAGCAGTGGTATTTTTTTCCGCCGGACAGTCATTGGCCGGCCCGGGCCGCACTGCGGTCGTCCTCGCTGCGTTTTTAATCCCGTTAAATTTCGTTGCTTTCGCCCACATGCGCGAACGAGGCCTGATCTTTGCCGGAATCGCGCCGCGCTTTGGATTGCTCTTCCTGGAGTCGGTGGTCTTCGCGGTATGGTGCCGCCCCGAGAATAGTCCGGCGAAAAGTGTAACGAATCCGCACGCTTCTGGCCCGAGCGCGATCGCGGTCTGCATCTTCTTAAGTTTTGTGGTTGCGGGGGGCTTCCTCGGATGGCGCTTCTATCAAACTCGCAAACCGATCGAACCCGGATTCGTATGGTCGGTGGTAGCCGTTTTCCTCTGGCTCGAATTTGCCCCGATCGGTAAAGCGTCTGACGCATATGTGGCCACGGCCGCCCTCATTCTTGCGGCCTCGATGATCGAGACCTCTTACGTGCTCGCGTATCACGACGAACTCACCGGAATCCGCGGACGCCGCGCATTTAACGAGTCGCTGCTATCCCTGGACCAGCAATACGCCATCGCCATCGTCGATATCGACCACTTCAAAAAATTCAACGACACCTACGGACATGATGTAGGCGATCAGGTGCTGTGCATGGTGGCCTCGCGACTTACCGAGGTTGGAGGAGACGGTCAGGCTTTCCGCTGCGGCGGGGAAGAGTTTGCCATCGTGTTTCGCGATGCATCGGCGAAAGACGCTCTTGAACATCTCGAGGCGTTGCGCCACACAATCGAGAAATCGACTTTTCAAATGCGCGGAGGCGATAGACGAGACCAAAGACGAGCCGAGCAGAAAGCCGAGACAGAAAACGACCGTCGCGCCATCCAGTCCGATCGCAGAAAGTCAGGATCGCGGAAAAAGTCGTCGAGTAATAAGACCGTGCCGGTCGCGCCCCCTGTGCAATCGACCGATCATCTTTCGGTTACGGTCAGCATGGGCGTGGCCGAACCCGGCACTCGCAATCGCCAGCCCGAGCAAGTGATCCAGGCTGCCGACCAGGCTCTCTACCGCGCGAAGCAAAAAGGAAGAAACCGCGTGGAACTGGCGTCGACAGCGCCGTTGAAGCTGGCCGGAGGCAAGAAGGCGAGAGCTTCGCGACTCTGAATCGAATTTATTTTCACCACTCGAAAAGGTGAACGAGTAATAACGCGACCGTCCCGCCAAGCGGCAGAAACAGCGCCGCCCGCAGGCTGCCGGTGGAATGCGATATGAATCCAACCATCCAGGGGACGATCGCGGGTCCAAGTGACGCCAGAGAAAACATCACCGCGCCGATGTTGCGAGCAGCGACGCCGTAGTGCTCGGAGAGTCTGGCGACAGTGATCGGATAGAGTGTCGCGAAGCTCAGCCCTGTAATGAGCGCTCCGGGAATAACTCCGGCCAGCGTCGGCACCCAGATCATCAGCGCGATTCCTGCGGTCGCTGCCGCGAATCCGACGCGCAAAACGCGACTCTCGGAGAAGTGGCGCAAGAAGGCAGTGCCCAGGCCGCGGCCGACCGTCAGTGCCGACCAAAAAAACGCCGGCATCAGCGAAGCCATGGCGAGCCCGTGTTCTCCCAGTCGCGAAACGTAGTAACCGATCCATCCGCCGACCGCCGTTTCCACTCCCGGATAAAGAAAGAAGACCGCAGCGAAAAGCCAAATCGTCGGCGTCTTTGCCAGCCTGCGCCACGAAGGCGCTGACTCGGCGGACTTCGCCGATGCCGCCGGAAAAGGCAGATTGCGAATCGCGAAGGCCAGCAGCACCAGGAACACCGCGACCGAGGCCAGAAACAGAGGCAGCAATTTATGCGCCTCCGTCCATGCCACCATCAGGGAGCAGAAGACCGCGCCTACGCCCCAGAAGAAATTCAACAAACTCACCGCTCCGGAGCTCGAACCGGGATTTGGCCCGGCGCTGATTTCCGCAATCAATAAATTATCGGTTGGGATGATAAGCCCGAGGCCGAGACCAAAAGTTGCGACTGAGGCTAGCCCCAGCCACAACGATCCGAGATAGATCGTCGCGATTCCGCAAGCCATCAGCAGCAGGCCAGAAAGAAATGCAGGACGATATCCAACGCGGGAGAGAAGAAGTCCTGACAACTGCACGCCCGCAAGCATCGCCAGGAACTGAACCAGAAAAAGATCGCCGGCCTGCGTTTCGTTGATCGCCCAGCGCGCAATCAGAATGGGCAGCATGGGGCCCAGCAGCGTGGTCAGGACACCAGTCGGAAGGAAAGCGAGCTGACCCGCGAGGATGAGCTTTCGGTTCGACAATGTCGGCTCAGGAGTGAGCTGAGTGGCTGCCATGCTAAAGAGGATTCCTCAATTGAGAAGAGCCTCTCCAGCATAACGCAATCAGATAGGACAACCGATAGGACAACAGACGATCTGGGGCGTGGGCGATTGACTCCTCGTTCGTCTCCTAACCTTTGGCGCCAAGTTCATCCCAAATGCGATGGCCATGGGTCTCCTTCAGCAGCAGACTTCCGACAATAAACGTGAGACCCGCGACGATCATGGGATAGTAGAGCCCGGCGTAGATATTGCCCGTGGCTGCGACCGACGAGAGCCCGATCAGAGGCAACAGTCCGCCGAATACGCCGTTGCCTATGTGATAGGGCAAGGAAAGCGATGTGTAGCGGATCTTCGCCGGGAAAGCCTCGATCAAGTACGCGGCGATCGGACCGTAGACCAGACATACGAAGAGAACCTGCACGAAGATCAGAAGCACCAACATTGTTGTATCCGGATTGGCCGCTTCTTTGACAGGAACCAACGCTCCGGTGGCGTCGGCGGTCATCGAGGTCAGCGATATCGCGCCTGTGACTTTGTTGCGGGTGGATTTCACCGTGACGACATGGTTGCCGGCAGCGCGCTCCATGGCTTTGTAAATCGGAATGTAGCAGAGGACGCCGAGAAGACAGCCCGCCATCATGAGTTTCTTCCGGCCGATGCGGTCAGAGAGCGCACCGACAACGGTGAAGAATGGCATGCCCAGCAGCAGTGCGATCGCGACCACAATGTTAGCCGTCTTCACGTTCACCTTCAGAATGGTCTGCATATAGAAGAGCGCATAGAACTGCCCTGTATACCAGACCACTCCCTGCCCAGCGGTTGCTCCGAAGAGCGAAATCAAAACGAGCTTCAGATTCGCCCATTTGGTGAATGCGTCTTTCAGGGGCTGCACCGACGTCATGCCCGTGGCCTTGAGTTCCGCGAAGATCGGAGACTCCTTCATCTTGAGGCGGATATAAAGCGAGATGATGACCAGGATGATGGAGATCAGGAAGGGAATGCGCCAGCCATAGGCGGCGAAATCGTCTTTCGACATCGAATTTTGCGTCACCAGAATCACGATCAGCGAGACGAACAGACCAAGCGTGGCAGTGATCTGGATAAAGCTGGTGTAGAAGCCGCGCTTGTTGTCGGGGACGTGTTCGCCCACATACACGGCCGCGCCGCCATATTCTCCGCCAAGGGCGAGCCCCTGTAGAACACGAATCAGAATGAGAACAATCGGCGCGAACCAGCCGGCTCGCTGGTACGACGGCATCAAGCCGATGGCAAAGGTCGAAAAACCCATGATCGACAGCGTGACGAGAAAGGCATATTTCCTGCCGATCAGATCGCCGATGCGGCCGAAAAAGAGCGCGCCGAACGGCCGCACCAGAAAGCCCACGGCAAATGTAGCGAGGTACGCGATGTAGGCGAAAGTGTCGTTGCCGGGCGGATAGAACTTGAGGGCCAGGATGGCGGCCAGACTGCCGAAAATGTAGAAGTCGTACCACTCGATCATGGTGCCGACAGACGACGCCATAATGACACGCCAAATGCTGTATCCGCCGGCGGCTTCCATTGCGCCGATCGTTTTAGCCTGAGTCGACATGGTTGAGGCTCCTCTTTCTTGTTTCTCGCTTCTTTCTCGCTAAACTTCAAATTTATTGCGAATGACCAGGAAGTGCGGCTACTTTACTGCGCTTTCTGTGAGGCCGCATTTTGCAAGACGGCATTGACCGTCAGTTCCGATTCCGGCGACACACTCAGGTCGCGCTTCCATTCCACAAAACCCGGCATCGCGATCGTGACTTTGTGTACGCCTGTGTTCAGCGTAACAACCGACGGTGTGCTTCCCACGTATCGCCCGTCGAGAGTGACTTCGGCGCCCGCAGGGGTCGACGTGAAGTTGCACTTCACCGTAACGGCTCGGCTTGAGCTTTCAGTCGTGTTCCCGTAAGCCGGGGCCTGCGGCGGATCGGCGGGTGTTTCTGGATTCGGCTCAGCAGAGAGTTCGCGTACCGGGGCCGCCTTTCCATCCGACGCAACCAGCGTGTACAACTGGCTTCGCGCTTTCCCCGCTTGATCCACGTAGTAGACGGTGATGCCGCGTTTCTCTCGCCTGGCGTCGAAACTCTGCCCTGAGGACAACGCGACGCACCGCGACCACTTCGTGTCCACAGTACAAGCGACACGCATCGGCGTTCCCTCACCCTCCTGTACCAGCAAGGTATTTGTAATCAGCACGGTCCTGGTGTTGCGGCAGTACGCATCGTAATTGACCCCGTCACAATTCTTGGGAACGTCACTATCCGGGATGTTGACCGAATGAGTCTCGGAAGCCAACACCTTGATCCGAATTGAACTCCGCGAGAGTGCCATCAGGCCAGTGTTGCAAGTCAGCACCAATATCAGAATTACCGCGGGCGGCGCAAGGATTCTACACTTCCTCATGGCTACAACTCCTCGAAAGCAAACCGCAACTGCGGGCGCGCCAAAACTGCGTTCGTAGATCCGGAACATTCTGAGCCTTCGGCCCGCTTCGCACAAAGCATTTTTATTGGCGAAGGGGTTAGGTGGTCAGACTCCGCCAGCGGGCCGGTTGCCCGTCCCGCTGGCTTCGAAGTCCGGTCCAGAACGTCCAATCTAGAACGTGAAGATTGGCCCAAACTCACTCCGGTGATCCTGCCATTCGTTGCTCGTTTTTCCTGCGATCGTATAGTTCACGCCGGGTTCGAGACGGGTGGCATAGATCGACTGCTCAAAGCCGAACGAGACAAAGGGGTTTAGTTTGTAGTAAACAGTGACCGCTCCCAACTTGCCCATGAGAAGCGGCAACACTCCGACAGCGTTCGCGTTTACCAAATCTCGATGAACGACCTGGTCTTTCCCGGCGTGCAGGTAAAGCGTCCATCCGGCGTTGCGCCCGGTGGGGTTGGCGTTGAACCAGCGCGATAAGGGCAATCCAAGGTTGACGAATCCGCCGAACGCGCGAATCGGCCGCTGCGGAGCGACTACCACGTCGCCAGCTGGGCAGCCGTTCCCGGGGGCCACCGCGACAGTGCAGGCAAGGTCTGCAGTGCCAGAAGCCGCGGTCACGCCGTCGACAGGGGTAAACGAGACCGCGTTGTTTAGACCGCCGAGGTCGGTGAAGAACGTATTGACTTGACCTCCGAAGAAGAAACGCAGATCGCCGCCGCGATAACCCTGCGCCACCAGCGTGAACCACCGAGTCGGCAGTTGCACCCCGAGTTGGTTGCCATAGCCTTTGCTGGACGTTGTGAAGCCATTCGGGAAAGCGTCCTGATAGGAGCAGATCAGAGGATTTGCCGCACAGTAGGTCGTAGTGGTCGTATAGGCCGAGTTGGTGACGATCGACGTGCGCTTGGATCGGAACCCGCTCCAGAAAATCTGGGCTGGCGCAACCGCTGGCGCTTTGTCGAGTTGGAACTGCAAGGCCAACCTGCCTTCAAATTCGGGACGCCCAGAGTCCGCACCCTCGCGCTCGGCCTGAGCGATTTGTCCTTGCAGGCCTAGGGATCCCAGCTTTTCGATCTGTCCGCTGCTCGGCATCATGAGCGCAAACGTGGGCGACAGTTTGAAATTGCGCGAACTGTTGAACTTCTGCACCAACCCGAACTGGAATTGCGGAGAGCGTTCGTAGATATCGCCGTACCAGTAACCGAGGGCGGTGGTTTCCAGAAGATTGGGCAACGCGCTGGAACCGAACAGCGTCCAGTCCTGCCCCCCCTCGAAGTAAATATCCGTATTGTCGGTCGCGGCATAGTCCAATCGTCCCCAGGCCTGACGGAAGGACATCATGCTGCTGCGAATCGACGAGACGTCGCGGTTATCGACTTCACTGAAATTGCCTTCGTAGTCGGCTTCGATGCGGCCGGTAATTGTGAGTTTTGGGGACGCATCGGGCCACTCAAAGTTCGCTCCGATTCGAGCGGCGCGCGCTTTCAAATGGAACTCGGGATCCGCCGTGGGACCAGTATTGAGAATGGAGGTCGACGAAAGAAACAAACCAGGAAACGGCATGTCGTCGCCGTTCGGTTGACTGCTGTCGTAGACCCCGGTCGCCTTAATGAATCCGTAAGGCGTCATCTTCACGCCACCCATTTTGAAAGCGGCGTTCAATCCGTCTTTCTTAGGAGGATCGACCGGCAGCACTCGTAATGGTGCGACGGCAGGAATTACAGCCGGCGGTGGAACCGTAGGCGGAGCCATCACGGGCTGCGGCGTTGACGTTTGCGTAACGGCTGCGGGAATTATCGGTGACACTGACGCCACCAAGTTCGGAGCTACTTGTGCCGACGCGGATGGCGGACCCGATGACTCTGCGGCGGATAACGCTATCGCCGGTGAAGCTGTTGCTGCCTGGCTCGTCGCTGCCTGGCCTGTCGCCGGCGATCCAGTTAGAGAAGCGTAGTCCGACGTACTCAAAATTCCTTTTTGCAACAGAAGCTCCAACAACTTCGTTCGCTGTTCCGCGGGTGTTCCGCCGAGAGACTTGGCCTCGGCGGCACTGAGCACTCCTTTGGCTACCAATAACTGCAAAAGTGGATCCGAAGCGGTGGTAGGGTTGGACGACGCTTGGGACGTGGACGCCGGAGCATCTTCGCCGATGGCTAGCGTTGTGACGAGAAGAGAGAGGGTGAAGAGACTGCCGAGAAACGAGGCTCGAAATCGCATTTTTCCTCCTAGCGCGACGTGGCGCTGCAATGCGTTTCCCGGTCTTGGAACATCCGGGCCCTCGCTGCGACCGGGCAATGGGGCGGGATTGTATCACAGCTCCAGTATTTTGTGACCTGTCAAAATCAACAGGAATTTGAGGCCGGGCACACGCTTCCAATCGACATCAAGTCCGAGAGGGCCAGTCTTGAATCGCAAAAGGCAACGCCAAAGCCAGAGCCAAAGCCACAGGCGAATCTCTACGTGTTTCCCAATCGACTAGCTGTGGGCGAACGCTGTAGTGTAAAATCGGACTCGCGATTACTCGCTTCACTCAAAGACATCGGTTCCCAAGGCGATCCGACGAAGGTTTGCCTGTGTATGTTCTCGATGCGGTTGAGTGAGTTTGAGGGTCGTGCTCAAGTGGTTGGTTCTACCCGCCGGAGAGGTGGCCGAGAGGCTGAAGGCGGCGGTTTGCTAAACCGTTATACGGGCTAACACCTGTATCGAGGGTTCGAATCCCTCCCTCTCCGCCAGAACTTTAGTTATCTGACACTTGCAAGTTAGTGATACCTACACTGATTCCAGAAACAAGCCGAATGCCAATGAGCCACAATGCCATCGGCACTAGGAGTTCCGCCGCACCGCGTCACATGCCAACTGTTGGGTTCCAGTATGTGGTTGACGTCATGTTCTAGCGCGGATTAGATTGCTGTTGATCATTCCCTGATTGAGTGCAAATCACTCTCAGCAGCAATCGTTGATCGCACATCCCAAGACTCGTCTTATTCATTCCTTGGAATCGTGGTGCTCACCGAAGCGGTTGGGCCGCTGACTGATCCGTAGCGAGTCAAGCGAGGGAAAAATGGCGTAACTTCCAGCGCCATTTTCCCGCGCCCCCAGGTAATGTTCTCGGGCTTTGCCTTGGTCAATTCGATGTGGCTATCCCATGCATTTACCTTGACGCGTCCCCCCAGAGGGAGTGCCGCGATCTGGTCAAGCCTGTCCGAAGCAAGCGTCGGCGCAGCGTCCTTTAATGCCACCATGCGATTCACGTTCCCCTTGCGGTCCGTGAATCCGGTGCCTAAGTGGGGAGTCAACAAAGCAGGAAGCGCCGGGCCCCGCATCGCCAACTCCCGCAGAAACAGTCCCGGCGTGCGCAGCTTATCGGCGTAAGGTGAATTCTTCAGAAGCTCAAGCGCCTTTGTGTCAGCCGCAGCATCCTCCTCAGCGACATGCCGGAAGCCCAGGTTCTGATAGACCGACTGGTCTGAGAACAAGAGCCGATCGTTGAAAGCGTATTTGCTGCCGAGGTTGTGTCCGAGAATGATGTGCGCCACTTCGCGCGACAGCACCATGGCGAGGCTGGCTTCATCCGGCAGCACGTCGACGAGGCCGCGGCTTACGATGATGGTGTTGCCTACACTGAACGTCTCCAGGGGAGTGGTCAGCATCACGCGAACGCGCACCGGCGAGGGCAGTTCAATGTTGTTGGTCACGAGCAAATTGTTGGCCACAGTCTCCAGCACCTTGTCCGCGTCACCGGCAGGGGCTAGCAATCCGGCCTTCTGAAGCTTTGCAATCACGTTGTCTGCTGCCTGCTGCTGCCAGTGCCACTGTGCGTCGAGTGGCGAATCATCTTGTGAACCCGAGCTCACATCGTTAACGGTGGAATCCACCTGCACTTCGGTCAATTCGCTGTCTTGCCCGCGATTCTGCTGGCTATATCCCCAAAGCCGAGTCTGTGCCTTGAAGGCGATCTTGTCTTTCGATCCTTCACTGAAATCGCCTTCCTCGCTGTACACATAAGCCGGTACCCAGTAGTCCGGGATCAGGTTCAAGCGCCAGCTATCCATGTGAAAGAAGTAATGGTTCTCGGGGCGCGGCTGGTAAGTGCCGCTAAATCGTACGATGTTGTAGTCCTGATCTTCCACCCAAATATTTCCATGAAAGCGGCCATGGCCGGTGCCGTGTTTAGGCGAGACCTCGAACACGAGACATCGGACGTCTCCCAGGAACTCGCGGCGCACGTACTTGAAATCGTAAGTCTGGCGATTGAAATTGTCCCGGTCAGCAAAGATCATCCAAGCGAAACCCAACGGCTTATATTGGAGACTAAACAAGCGGATGAAGCCACCCAACAGACCGCCCTCGAAACTGGATTCTTTCGGAAGATAATCGCGTCGGCTCACGCTGTCACTTAAATCCATGCGGCCGAGGAAATAATGGTCCTGCACCGGCACCGGGCCCTCTTCTGGACGGAACTTCAAGTCCTGCAGATAGGTTTCGACGAACGGAGTGCTGGTCTTCAGCATTTCGATCAGTGCGTGTTCTCTTTCAATTGCTCGACTCACGATCGATTCCATCGTGGCGGACAATGGCGGCGTTGACGTCGCGTTCGCAGATGCTGCTGGAGGCCGCGGCGCAACGCTTGCGGGCGGAGACCCGAGCATCCCACTCGGCGAAGCCGGGCGATCCTGAGCGGTCACGGCTGGGGTCGGTTCCAGCACCGATGACGATGTTGAATTTGCCACATGTTGCGCGTTCGCGGTCAACGGAAAAAGGAGAAGAGCGGTACTCAACCAATGCCAAATAGACATAACTTAACCCCGGGGGACTCGGCCTTCCATTGACAACCCATCCAATCGGGATAAGTTTCGTTCGCCAAAAAAAATACCTTTGCGGCAATCGGGCAACTGTGCGCTCTAAGCTCCACAATTGCCGTCAGTTAGAAGCACGGAACCATTGCTCGGCGGCCAGAGACCAGATCTGGCATCTGCCCAGTGATGTGGTCGATTGGAATCACTGTGCAAATTGTCGCTTACGATACACGGGAGAAGACGCCATGGCCTGCAGAAGTCAGCGTTCGATTCAGATCGCTGCTTTCTGTCTTGTGCCCTTAATACCCTCAGGCTCCGATCGTTCCAAAGTGACAGCGCAGGCACGATCCTCAAATGCGCCAGCATGGCGTGCCGATCACCACATCAAGAATTCCCAACCCAACCGACGCGGACGAGATCGCCTTTTTGTCGCAGAAGCGCAAATACAGCTGCCGAGGTACGCGCCCTTGAGCAGTCCGAGGTAGCGAATCGCATTTCGGTAGCGATCTGGAACATGTTCTGCCAAGAGGCCAACGAACTCCTCTCGCGGAACCGGGGCATAGCTGCGCTCCTGCAGAATTTTGTCGTTGATCCAGAACCGGACTTCGGTGTGATCCTAACGATGCGACGCTGTGCGATGGGTGGCCGCCGAGGATACCGACCTGCGTAGCGCAAGAAATGATCCTTTGATGCCAGGCAATCGCAAGGGAATTACGCTCCGTTATACCTGGTCTCGAATGAGTGTGCTTCCTGCGCGCCATTCGCCACGCCATTTGCGAACAAGGGGTCACTTCTCAGGGTGACACTGATCACTGCTGAAAACCACCCCAAACGTTGAAACCATTCTCACCGCGGCCGGCGGTCTACGAGAGGTTGGCCTCTTGTGCTCGGATCAGTCGGAGCTCGCCGAGATCATAGAAGCAGAAGCTATTCGGCTCGGTGGGCTTACGTCTCGCGTGCTGCGAACGAGCCGACTGGACACAGAAGACGTGAAGCCGCGGCTCGAACGGACCGACATCACCGAACTGGTCCTGAATTTAGTCGAGCAGTACTCCCGCCAGTGCACAAACCAACGGCCCATCTGGCTGTCAAAACGTTATGCGGAGCGCGTACGCATATTTAACCGGTGCCTGCCCAGGCAGTTGCACGTGCAGTCCATCGGGACGCTGCTGGAACCTTGGCTTTACATCGCTTCCCAATAGTGACACGCTGCGTATGGATTGACTTCCCACAGTGGCGGCGAGCGAGCGGATCACCGCTTCTCCGTTCGGCGGCCACGCGAGTCCAATTGCATAGAGCGCATCGGCTTTGGTGGTGAAGCGAAAATCTTCAGCCGTGTAGGGAGTGGCATCGGTGTCGTGAAACGAACCAGACGCTACCTTTGTCGGTCCCTCGCCATAGGTTCTCCAGGGGCGAGTTCCATAGATTGCCTCGCCGTTAACATCCAGCCATGCGCCCATATTCAGCAGCACTTGTTGCACCTCCTCCGGTATGGTCCCGTCAGAGCGCGGGCCGATGTTCAGCAACAGGTTGCCGTTCTTGCTGACGATATCAATGAGTTGGTGAACGATAAATTCGGGAGACTTCAAGGTGTCGTCCTTGATATAGCCCCAGGACTTGTTGCTCACCGACGTGTCGGTCTGCCAATAGAGCGGGCGAATGTCACCGAGTTGGCCACGCTCCAGGTCAAGCACCGCCGAATGCTCCTGCATAGCGTAGTCCTTGTAGTTGATCACTCCTACGTGATCACCATACTTCAGGGAACAGTTGTAATAAAACGCGGCAAAGCGCTTGAGGTTCGGCCGGATCGATGTCTGGCCGATCCACCAGTCGAAGTACACAATGTCGGGATGATATTTGTCGACGAGTTCGGCCCCTCGCGCAAGCCAATCGTCAGCCCATGCCGCCGAAACATAGGTGAAGTCATTGGCCACGGGAGTTCCCTAGTTGATGACCCCAACTTGTGCCGGACCGTAAAAGGCGGCGTACTGCGGGTCGTTCACGTCCGATGGGATCTTGCGGCCCACGCCCATGAAGAAATCGTGCTCGACACGATGCGACGACAAGCCGAAATGCAGTCCCTTCCCTCGCACCGCCTTGGATAGATCACCAATCACATCGCGATGCGGTCCCATCTTGGCCGCCGTCCAGTCGCTCAACCCGCTGTCATACATGGCAAAACCATCGTGATGTTCTGCGACCGGCACGACATATTTTGCGCCGGCCTTACTGAACAGTTCGGCCCATGCATAAGGATCGAAGTGCTCGGCTTTGAACATGGGGATGAAGTCTTTGTAGCCGAACTTGTCCTGGGGGCCGTAGGTGGCGATGTGGTGCTTATACGCGTCGAAACCCGGCTCGTACATATTTCGCGGATACCATTCGTTGCCAAAAGCTGGAACCGAATAGACTCCCCAATGAATGAAAATGCCGAACTTCGCGTCCTGGTACCACTCAGGAGCTTCATATTTCTGCAGTGACTCCCAGTCCGGCCGGAACGGACCTTGATCAGCGATGGCATCCACTTCCTTCAGGAGAGCCGCTCGCGCGGCGTCGTACTTGCTGCTGGCACTTTGCCAGATCTGATCAATCCTTGCCGGTTCTTCCGAAGCGGTGGGAGCCGTTGGGCTTTGAGCGTACGTGACGGAGAGCGCGGAAACGACCAATACGATACCGCCGAACCAGCGGTTCAATAACGATGAGAGCAGTTGATGCCACCTCATGATCTTCTCCCGGTCAATCTGGGTTCGTTGCCGTGTCGCCGAAGCCCTCGCGGTTCCAAAACTCTAACCACGCAGCGCTCTGCATTGCCTATTCCGGGAGTGTCTTCGATCCCTTCACTTGAAATGTTCCCGCGACCGATGGTGCTCCGGTATCCGGCTGACCTCCTCCGACAGATACCGAGTACTTCCCTTCGGCAATGATCGGTTCGCCGGCATCGCTGACCATGCTCAAGTCGCGGTCTCTCAGTTCGAATCGTACCGTCTGCGACTCGCCGGCCTTCAGATGAACGCGCTTGAACCCACGTAGCGCACGCAACGGTGCACCTGCGATATCCGGGAATGAGAGATATAACTGCGCTACCTCATCTCCTTCTCGCTTGCCCGTGTTGGTGACCGTCACTTCCGCCGTGAGAGAATCACTCGGCCTAATTGCCCTCTTGGGCAGTTTCAACCCGCTGTAAGTGAACGTCGTGTAGCTCAGGCCATATCCAAATGGATAAAGCGGCTTGCCCTCGAAATAGCGATAGGTCCGCCCTTTCATTGCGTAATCTTCGAAAGGCGGCAGCTGATCGACGCCGGTGTAGAACGTGACTGGAAGACGTCCGGCTGGATTGTTCTTGCCGGAAAGAGTCTCCGCGATGGCCGCGCCGCCTTCCTCGCCCGCGTACCAGGATTCGAGAATTGCATTGGCGTGTTCCTTGGCCCAGTTCACGGCGAGCGCGCTGCCGTTGGCCAGCACGAGAACCACGGGTTTTCCAGTGGCGGTAACCGCCTCCAGCAACTCCTCTTCTGGTTTCGGCAGATCGATACTCGTGCGGTCGCCTCCCTTGAACCCCTCCTCGCTCACCGGCATCTCTTCCCCCTCGAGATCGCTGGTAATTCCAAGGACGGCAATAACAACGTCAGCGCCTTTGGCCGCAGCGACAGCTTCCGGGCTGGGCTTGGGATCGTACTTCGACCAGATCAGCTGGCCTACAATCGGGCCGTCACTGTTTGGCGAGCAATCGAGTTTGAGGGGGATCTTTTTCCCCTGCTCGAGATGCACCCGCCCCATTCTCACGTCCACACTGTCGCTTCCCCAGCTCATCGCCACGGGCTTGTTATCGACAAGCAACTTGGTAAACCCGCCCCTATAGCGCACGCCAATGTTGTAATCGCCGGTTTCGGGAGATGTCAGAAATCCATTCCACTCGACCCGCAGAGGATGTTTACCCAAGGCTTCGGGAGGAATGTCCTCGGCTTTCAGATCCACCGTGGACCCCGAACGGCTCGCGAGAACAGTGGGATTTCCCCGGGAGAACTCTCCTGTCTCGAACTCAACCTGAAGTCCCTGTTTGCCATCGGCGGTAGTAAAGACCGACGCCGGGACCAACTCTCCCTGGTTACTCAAAAAATTGGTGCCTCGCACAAAGTTAATCTGCGCTTCGGGGAACTCTGCTTTGAGACCGTCGAGCACCGAAACTATGTGTGTCGGGCCGCCGTTGTAGTTGCCCAGCAGATAGCGTGTCTGCTCGGCCAAAGGCCCAACCACTGCGATCTTGAGCGCTCCTTGTTTCAGCGGCAAGGTGCCGTCGTTCTTGAGCAATACCATCGCCTCGTTTGCAATTGCGCGCGCCATGGCGCGGTGCTGCGGACTGTCCAGTTCCTTTTCGTCAATCTTCGTGTAAGGAACCATCTCCGGCGGATCGAACATTCCCAGCTTCATCCTGGCCGTGTACAAGCGAATGAGGGCCGTATCAATCTCGCTCTCTTTCAAAAAGCCCTGCTGGTAGGCTTCCAGGTAGGGCTTGTAGTCGTGATCGTCGCTAGGCTTGCCGGCATCGAGGCACTCGTTATCCATGCCGCGTTGCACGGCCAAGGCGGAAGCTTCGGGCTGAGTCTTGGTAAAGTGATGATCGCGGAAGATATTCACGACCGCTTCGCAATCGGAAACCACATAACCTTGAAAACCCCACTTGCCCCGCAGTTGGTCCCGGAGCAGGAACTCGTTAACGCATGCCGGCTGCCCATTGATGCTGTTATAAGCGCACATCACCGAACCGGCCTTTGCCTCTACCACGGTCGCACGAAAGGCGGGCAAATACGTGTCCAGTTCGTCGTGCTTGCTGACTCTCACATCGGCGGTGTGGCGTGTCGGCTCGGGACCGCTGTGGACGGCATAATGTTTAGGCGTCGAAATCACCCGATAGTATTTGGGGTCATCGCCCTGCATGCCGGTCACGAAGGCCACGCCCATGCGCGCCGTCAGGAATGGGTCTTCTCCGTACGTCTCCTGACCACGCCCCCAGCGGGGATCGCGAAAGATGTTGATGTTGGGTGCCCAAAAATCAAGACCCTCGAAGGTGCCGTCGTGTCCTTCTCGCAAGCCCTTGACGTAGATAAGTCGCCCCTCCGTCCCGATTGCGATGGCCATGCGGTGAATTGCATCGGTGTCAAATGTCGATGCCAGGCCGATCGGCTCCGGAAACTCCGTAGTTCCGTTCCGCGCAACGCCGTGCAGTGACTCGCTCCACCAGTCGTAGAACGGTATATTCAACCGGGGGATGGCTCGCGACATGTTGGTAAGTTGTGTCACCTTCTCTTCTGGGGTCATGCGGTGCACCAGATCGGCGGCCCGCCTCTCCGGGGCTAAAGTAGTGTTCAAATAATCCGGCTGCGCGGTGTTTTGGGCGTGCAAGCCGCTGATGGCCAGAACCATAATGGCCAGAACCATAAAAGTCGAAATCAGAACTCGCAAGTTAGGTGCCTTCATTTCTTCTCCAATGGTGCGGCCCAAAGAATTAGTCGATGGGACGATCCGCTTTGTCAGCAATTGCTCTCATGAAATCTCGTTGTATACGGAGTATCGTTCATGCACAATGCTCGACAAAGGTACAAAGGTTACGGCCTGACCCTGTGACCTTCCACGGAACTCGAGCTTGGGCGCCGCAGACCATGCGTCGCCAAAGCCGCCATTGATCGTCACATAAGGCTCAACATCCAGAGGACGGCACAGTGTCATGAACTCATCCCTGCCGACATCGTTGGGCTGGACCGCGTGCCAGACAGGATCCATGATCGGAGGACGCTTGCGAAGGCGACACAGCACGCAACAAGCAGCAGGAGATGAGGTTTCATTGCTTGCTCCTGGCTGGGATCGAGCCGTTTTATTCTACCCCTCAGTTTGCCTTTCACCATGCGCTGGACGTAGGTCTCGGATTACGGGCGACTCTCACCTTGCAGTCGCCGCAGTACTCTGAGATTGCGCTTGCCGGGCGAGCGCGTGAAGCGAAGACAGCAGGACGAATGCGATGGAGAATGGTCTGGCCGTCATGTGAACCTTACTTGATCTTCTTGGCGTGGATTTCCTGCCCGTCCCAGCGATGATACGCGCTTCAGCCAACCGTCTTCGATTCCTTACTTGTTTCAATCAGCCGACGCTAGGCGAACATCGGCGCTGGTCACAGAATGGTCACAAAACTGGGGGCACTCTGCAAAGTTAAGTTGTTGAAAAATAGTAGGGATAAGCTGGTAGTACGCAGCCCTGAAAAGTCTGCACTCTAGTGTCGTCAAATTGCTGGTTGCACGTGGAGCGAGGCTCAATACGAAAGATGTGATCTGGCAAGTCACGCCCGCAGATTGGGCTCAACACGATGGGAAGACGGACGTGGAATCTTATTTGCGAGAACTCTCCGCAGCAAGTCAAACGGGCAGGAAGAACACCGCTCGCTAAGACCAGCTCTCCACCGTCTCACGAAATTGATCCAGCGCGAAGCCCGGTGCGCGCTTCGTTGATCGCATCACATCCATGCCCCCTAGCCTCACGACGTAAATCCCCGATCGCGAACCTGACATGAGCAAAGCGTCACGGCGTTTTGCGAACTCAAGCGCCGTGACGCCAGTTGCAACGGTTGCGGAGCGGACGTTAGTCACTGTGCCTTTGCGGTATCGATGAATGATCCGACAAAGTTAGAAGAGTATTGACAACAGAAGTGATGCGCTGCCCTCAAGGAGTGGGCGTGGGGGCGGCCATGATTTTGGCTTGTGGCCTGGCACCAGTCTGCGCATTGGGGCAACCGCCGGTTCTAATGGTGGATACATCGTTGAATTTGTTGGAACCGGCATAGCTGGACGGAGCCCGGTCAAGTGCCGTCGTAGCCTCGTTAATGGTGTTGAAGGCGACCGTGGTCGGTAAGCTGCACCCAAACTCAATGCCGGTGGTGACCATGGATATCAAATTGCCCTTTATGGTGCCACCATCGCCGACCAAGTACACTCCGTAGAAGCCATTCGAGATCTTGTTGTTCGTCACCGTTTGGCCAAAACCGAAGTACCCTGTGTTGTTATTGGTGATCGTGTTCCCGCTTATCGTACCGGATCCAGAGGAGTTGATTGCCCAGCAACAGCCGGTGCCGACGATATCGTTTCCGGAGACGGTATTGTCCCCGAAAAAGGCCTGCACGTTGTATCCTCCCGCGGCCATCACGTTCGCTTTGGCCGTCAGGGTGACGCCCTCAGAGAGGACCGAGCTATTGTAGATGTCGTGAAAGTTGCTGCTTTCTATGGTGAGGGACTGGGCTGTATTAGCCGAGGCAAGCACGCCCGATTCGTAGCCGAAATGAAAAGGGAGATTTCGCACTGTAACATTGCTTACGACGCCGGATGAGTCACCATAGAAGATGCCAACCTCCGATGCATTGCTGTCGCTTATGGTGCTGCCGGTTCCGTCGACGGTGATGAAGCTGATGTTCACCGGTCCGGCGCTAGTGACAACGATGTGGGCTGCCACATCGATGCCGTCGTCGTCGGTCAGCGATCCCAGAGACGACAACGGTGCGGTTACTACGACGGCGGTCGAGTTGCCGCTGGTGATGCCTGTCAGAGTCAACGGTTGGGTGATCGTGACCTGTTCAGGGTAATTTCCAGGGCAGACTTCAATAGTCGAGCCGGAAGCTGCCCCTGCGACCGCGGCAGAAATAGTGGAGTAACTGGGAAGCGCCGGTTTGCAAGGACCTACGGCATAGGTGGTGGCAAGGGCGAGATCTGTGATCAGTAACATCATTGCAGCAAGGACGAGTGAACTCTTCAGCAAAGTCATAGCATTAGTCTTCTTTCCTTTTTCGATTTGGATTGGTCGAGCATCATTTCCTTGGGTCCGTTTTTGTCACGCGGTAACCGTTCCGCCCGGCCCTGACAACTGGGATAGGGCGTGACAGGCAGGCCGCCATTACTGGGCAAGGTAAAATACATATTGATAGTTCCCCAGTGAAAACCCAGTCAGGGGGCTGTCATTGACCACCTTCCCGAAGTCGTCTCCCAAAGCCGTCAAGTCCTCGTGTGCCCAGGTTGTTGGCGTCGGCTGGAAAATTTGGTGGATATGATTTCCATTTTCATAGGAGACGTGGATCGCGTTATTGGAGGTGGTTTCGTAAGCGACAATCGAGCTGAAGGATAGATCTGGCGTTGGCGCCTTCGACTTGGCGGTCAAATCTGAGCTGGTCCAGGAAGTGCCATTGCTTGAGGCGAGCTGAATCAGGTGGTTTTTTGGGTAGCTGCAATAATAGAGGCGCATTTTCTTCGTGCCGGGGATCACCAAGGCCGCCAATGAAGAGTTCCCTTCGGGCGGAATTTTGCTCAGGGCGGAAATATCGAGGTCAGACCAGGTGGAATTGTCGTAGTGCAGTTCGTTAATGTGTCCACTGCTGTCGAGATAATAGACATACTGCAGGTTTCCAATGTTGAATCCGGAATGCAGCCGGTCAGACGGTAGAGCTCCGGTAAGCGCGGTTAGATCTTGGTCCTTCCAGCTGTTGCCGTCGGTAGAGTAAAGCTGATGGATATCCCCTATCGTTTGGCCTTGATCATCCTGGTAGTAAACATGAAGCGCTGGCGATGTTGTAAAGGCAACCAGCGGTCCAAACCCCGGATAAGCACCGGATTTGCTGAGCGCTGTCAGGTTCGAGTCAACCCAGCTGGAATTGTTGTAGAGGAGTTGGTGAACGCCGTTACCGGAGAGGTAGTAAACGTATTGGTAATTGTCAACCGAAAAGCCTGTGACAGGGCTATTGACGGCTCCCGGGCCGCCGGATGCGACCGTCAGGTCCTCATCCGCCCAACTGGCTCCATCGTAGAAGAGCTGGTGAACGTGAAAGCTCTCGTCCGGCTGAAATACCAAGAAATAGACATGTGTTTGATCGTTTGGTGTTGTCGGGAATGCGGCGAGAGCATAAGACTGTAAAGGGACTTCGTCGAGGTTTTGGTCAGCCCAATATGAGTTGTTATAGAGCAGTTGATGAATCTGCTGCCCGTGGGCGGGGAAGGCGGTAAGTGCCAGCAAGATCGCGAATGCTGAAATCGCAAGACGCAGCCGAGCATCTTTGTAAGCAAATCGGTGATCCATGAAGATTCTCCTCTCGAAAAACGTGCATTTTAGAAACTGCCTCAGGGGTGAGGTCTGTGCATACGGAATGACGTGCGCGACGACAGCGCATTATGAGTTTGTGTAGGTCTGCCCCGCAGTTCACACACAGAAGTTCGCGTGCCGAGTGGCGGCCGACAGTTCACGCAAAACTTTGCCATGAGTTTGTCTCCTGGTTCTGCCAAAATGAGCGCGGCTCCCGGAATCAGTGAATGACCTCCTCCAGCTTGGGGCTGGCGCTTCTCGCGAAGTTCTGGGTACCCGTGAATGTGGCGATCATGCCGTGCGTTCCGCTGGTCAACGTTGACGTTGTAAATTGTGCCTGCCCGTTGACAACGTTGGTCGTGCCCAACACAGTTTTTCCATCTTTGATCGTTACCGTGCCGGTTGGGACCGCCGTTGCACCATTGAAGTCGCCAACCGCCACCGCCAGCGGGTTCGTTCCAACAAAAATGTTGGGAATCGTGCTGAACATGTTGTTCTGCGCGCTGGCCAAGGCTGGCATCACCAGAAGAACCAAGGTGAGGAAAAAGTGGGAACCGAAGCGGTTGCGAATCATGGGTCTCCTTATTTGACTTCGTGTCAAGAGAGCTACTGTTCGACCTTATAAAGCGTTGCCATTCCGGCATCCATGTGGTCGTCAATATGGCAATGAAACATCCAGACGCCGGGATTGTCGGGAACCATGTCCACGGTCTCCATCTGGGCCTGCATCAGGGGTACGACGTCAGTGCGTTTGCCATCATGCAACACAACGTTGCCGTGCCAGTGCGGGCTGTGAACGCTGAATTGTTCGCCGAGCGCAACCAGATACCAGCGAACGCGCTCTCCCTTCTTCATGGTCATCATCGGACCGGTTCCGTAGATGTAGCCGTTGATTGCAAACTTCGCATTGGCCACGGTGAATCCCGAACCCAGGCCCGAGAAATTTCCTTGGTCGTCGACGGGGGCGAAATCAAGTTTTTTCACCGCCTTGGGGTCGCTGGTGAAAGTCTGAATGTTGTGGTCGATATACCAACTCACGTTCTCGTCGAACAGCAGAAATAGGCAGACGAACTCGCGATCCACGTCCTTGGGCTTCCCGTCCGCGTCGGCCATTCCGCGGCGGGTAATGACCATGGCGCCCACCAATCCGCTCTCTACGTCTTTCAGTTCACTTGTGTGGGAGTGATAGAGCCAAACAATGGAACTGGGATCATTCGGCCCTGGTCCGGCGCGCTCGGGAACTTTCCATACGTAGGTGTGGGTCTTTCCCGGAGGCACAGCGTCATCTTCTTTGTCTGGTCCGGAAGTTCCGTCGTCGTAAGGTGCGCCTTCCGAGTCTTTGTCATAGAACACTCCGTGCGGATGCATGCTGTAGGGGCGTGTGGCGTTGTTCTTGAAGACGATTTTGATTATGTCGCCAACTTCTGCCCGAAGGATCGGACCGAGAATTCCGGCGGTCGCCCATTCAGCGGCCCGTGGCTTTAACTGGCTGAAAGTCGCATCGGTATACTCGCGATAGATGGCTTTGCGATACACCGTGCCGATGCGGTGGTCCCCTTTTTCAGTGAACACTTTCGAATAACCATCAAACTTCATCCCCATCATCTTGTTGACGCCGCCAGGAGCGTAATCCCAGTCGACCTCGTCGGCCGCGATGTAGTAAGAGCGGGTCTTTCCGGCCGACTGTCCAAAGAGCATGGACGAAAATAGAACCAGCGCCGCCGCCAGTTTGAAAAAGCGAGTCACGTTTCTCCCCCCTCTTTACAGTTGTGAAATGGGACCGCAACATCAAACTCTTACTCCCGCATGCTCCGCGGCGAATCTACCCACGATCGGCAGCTTGAAAAGTTTTTGCTGATACGCCTGATACATCAGGAAGATCCAGATTCCAAAAGCAGCGACAGAGAAAATCCGCATCAGCGGTAGGGCAATTAAGCCGAAGATTCCGATTGTCAACGGGGTTAGCACTGCGGAGAGAATCATCCAGACAATCCAGAAGGCGGCCCACGCGACGTTGAAGAAAATGGACTGGAAGGCATGAAAACGGACGAAGGAATTCGACTTGTACGGATCCAGGACAAGGAACACGATTCCAGTCACGAAGCCGGCAAGGTAAGTGAGGGCTCCCACAACATTCGTATCCAACGCTTTAGATCCACACTCCGCGGGCGAAAGTAAAGGACCGATCACACTCAAACTCTCGCCCGAGGCTAAGGGGACGTTTATCCCGAGTCCTGTGGCAGACCCACAGGACTGACAGTTGCGGGTGGCATCGGCTAAAGCTGCACCGCAAGATTGGCAAGCGCTCATCCGTCCCTCCCCCCACATGAACTCGGTCAATGAGTTGCAACGGATGGAAATTTGCTTCCGGAGGCAAGAATTAGCAAACCAACTGAGGGCAAATCGTGCACTAACTGCTAACTCTTTTTCTTCTGTATGCTTACGGATGGTGATTAACTCGTTTTAGCTTGTTTTCGTGCTACACTCGACCCGCAAACACTCGCCCGGTGTATGAAGGCCCCTGCAAAAGATAATCCCACCGTCCCGGAGACTAGTTACAGTTTCGGGCTCTACCTGCTTGACCCGGCCAGTGGCACACTGACGCGCGATTCGGTTCGCGTGCGTTTGCAAGAGCAGCCTTTCCAGTTGTTGCTCCTATTGGTGGAACGCGCCGGGCAGATTGTTTCGCGGGAAGAGATTCGGAATCGACTCTGGCCGCAAAACACCTTCGTTGAGTTCGACAAGAGCCTGGGTGTGGCCGTACTCAAGGTCCGAGAAGCCCTCGGGGACGATGCTAGTAATCCCAGATTTATCGAAACCATTCCTCGGCGGGGATATCGGTTTATAGCCCCAATACAGGTTGCGAACCCGATTGCGGCGAATCCGGTCCGGCCGAGCATTTGGATCAAGAAGCGGCCCGCATGGGTCGCGCTCATCGGGACCTTGCTCGCGGTTTCGGCGGTCACAGGAGCCTGGACTGTTCGATTGAGGAGTCGCATTCCCGAACATGCTGCGATCGTAATCGGCGACTTCGCCAACGAGACGGGTGACGCGGTATTTGATGGTTCCCTGCGCCGAGCCGTGATGATCCATCTCGCGCAGTCTCCTTATCTCAACATTGTTCCGGAGCAGAAACTGGGAATGACGCTGCAGAACATTGGGCGGTCGCCCGAGGAAGCCCTCACCCCTGCACTGGCCTTGCAGGTGTGTCAGCGTTTGAAGAGCGCGGCATTGGTTACCGGCCTCATTCGAGGTGCGACCCCGCACTACCTGGTATCGCTCGAGGCGCAAAGCTGCGCTGATGGTGCATCGCTGGTACACGAATCCTTTTCTGTGGATGGCAAACCGGAAGTACTTCCTCGGCTCAGTGCAGCGGTTGACGACCTCCGCAAACGGTTGGGTGAGTCACGGCAGTCGCTGAAGACATTCGATGTCTCGATCGAGCAGGCGACCACCAGTTCTCTCGAAGCCCTTAGGGCGTATCAGTTGGGGCTGGAGCTGCGCTCGCACTCCAAAAATGTGGAAGCGCGCGATGTATTGAAAACGGCGATTGCCCTCGATCCTGACTTTGCCATTGCCTACGCACAGCTGGGGTCGACGTACTCCAACCTCGGCGAGCCGTCTTATGCAAAACAATATTTCGAAAAAGCCTTTGCGCTCAGAGCGCGCGCGACCGAACCCGAACGGCTTTACATCACGGGTCGCTACTTCGACATTGTGACTGGGGAGCGCGAAAAGGGCTCTGAAAACTCCAGGCTATGGCTTGAGATTTATCCCAACGATTGGAAGGCTTTCAACGCACTTGCGAACAATGCCGTCCTCCTCGGGCGATATCAGGCTGCGGTGGACAATGCGCGCAGAGCCGTGGAACTCGGCCCGGGTCAAGAATTCGGCGTATCCAATCTGCTGATGGGGCTCATGGGGATGAATCGCATGGATGAAGCCAAGGCCCTCTGCGAAAAACTCCTCTCAACTGGACACGACAATAGTTTTATCCACCTTGACCTTTTCGGCATCGCATACTTCGAAAACGATCCACCGGCTTTGGAGCGTCAGCGCGATTGGGCAAAGAAACATCCCAACGACGTCGGAATGATCTTCGCCGAGGGATCGGCCGCCGCTTCGGAAGGCAGGATGGAGACTGCCACTAAGGAGTTCGATCAGGTGGCGGAAATGGATATTGCCAACGGTGATTCGGAAGCAGCGGCCATCGCCCTGGCGGTGTCTGCAGAGATCAACTCTGAAATGGGGCGTGGCCTAATCGCCTGGAAGGAATCCGAACGCGCTCTGAAACTGGGCAAAAATGAAATGGTATATGGCCTCACGGGTCTGGTTGCATTGCGCGGAAACGACGTTCAGCGCGCGCAACTTCTGTTGAACCAGATGGATCATGAACACCCGCTTGCTACTTTCAATCTTGGAATCTATTCCCCCATTCTTCGGACCATGTTAGCGGTCTCCCGTGGCACGTCACCTGCGGAAGTCACCCATCTTATGGAGCCCGCTCTTCCATATGAATTCGGTTCATTGGCCGACATGCTCCCAATCTATGTTCGCGGAACTGCGTACCTGGCAGTCAACGCTCCCGCCCAGGCTGAGGCGGAATTCGAGAAGATCATCCGCAATCGAAACATTGACCCGTTCACGACTCTATATCCCCTTTCCGTGTTGGGCATGGCTCGCTGTTATCGGATGATGGGAAAAATGGCCGAGAGTGAGAATGCGTATCGAGAGTTGTTAACGCTCTGGAAGAATGCAGACAGAACCTCGCCACTCCTTCTCAAAGTGCGCAATGAATTTGAAGGGATGAGAAAATCAAAACGCGGCGATCGGCGTGAGCCTGTGAAGACCTGAGGGGGCTATGATAGACAGGTTTGCGTCTCCCGTCCCACATGTGACTGACGTCGACGCCTCGCTCCGCTCTGACGCAAACCAACTCGGTTGCAATCCCCGAATGCCCGGCAATATCGTTTTGTGAATTTAAACAAATGACCAGACTGCCGAGTGGTTTTCCCCATTCGAAGCCGCCATCCTTGGCGCATTATTTGAAGAACACGCTCACGAGCAGCGCACTAAGGCTTGGCGTCTACCGTTGAACCGCAATGACGAGTGACGGGTTGTCGTAACCGTCAGCAGACTGATTTCAGAGTCTAACGTCTATCTTGTTGCGGTACTGGCAGAATATGTCGTTACCCCGAATAGAGGCGATCAAGAAGTGAGACAGAGATGACGCGCTTGATCCGGTGTTTCGGAAAGCGCGTAGCTACAACGCATGGCTTCCCACGCCAGTGCTCGAAACATGTTATTACTCCCGCGGGCCCGACCAACCCGGCCGTGGGTTGGGGCATTAAGCTGCGGAACGCAGTTGATGTATTTTCTCTAGATGTTTGGCGTACTTATTCCGAAAGCGCGTCCCCGCATTGCGGGCGATAGGCTTGCCATGGCCAAACCCGGCAGCATCGAATGAAAGACTGGCAAGTTTGCGTTGGCTCACGCGACCTTCCTCCAAGTTCTCGAAGCCAACGGGATCACCGAGGCCCATGATGTTCGTGCACACATCAGCGGCGAACAGCATTCGTCCGGGACGCCACAGCAGCGCGACCTGTCCGGCGCAATGCCCGGGAACATGAATTACTTCGAAGCCACCTGCGACGGGCAGTGTTTCCCCTGGGGTCAAAGGCTGGTCGATGGCAACCGGGTCCAGTCGCTCGGCGGGATGGAAGAACAGATTGCACAAAATTCGCCCCAACACACCAGGCGCCGGGGTCATCGGCCGAAAAGGACCTCCACTTTCGGCGATCGGAATGTCGAGCGGGTGCATGTAGGTCCTCGCAGCGGTTCCCCGCACGATCGCGGCAGCGCTACCGATATGATCAGGGTGGCAGTGAGTGAAGATCAGGTGCTTGAGTTGGTCTGGGGAACGGCCAAGATCGCGGATCGCCCCTAAGACTGCTGCCTCCTTATTCGGGTAACCAGCGTCGATCAGTGTCAACCCGTCGTCGCCCTCGATCAGGAAGGCGTTTGCAAACCCCATCGGGACGATATGCACACCTTTGATCACCCGCTTCACAGCCAGTGAGTCCTCCGTTCGGGAGTTGATGCACCAGCGCCCGCTAGGGTTGGAAGACGATTCAACTAAGCTGAAGGGTCAAACACTGGCAGGCCAGAAGTCGGCGAGGAAGTTATCAATCAGTCTCCCGGAAGCCGTGTCTGAAGAGTTTCGGGTCTGCCTACCATCCATAAACGTGATTTGCTTCCCGGATCACGACGCGATAGTTAGGATTCGCCAGGGCTCGATCAGCCGAGGTCTGAAAAGCGCATTCGGAGCACACCACTGTCTTTTGGCCCGGTCAGGCCGAGCCAACAAGAGGGCGCGACAATCACAAGGCGGAGTCCGTCCAATTTTTCAAGATGTTCCCCGACAATCATCTGATTAATCATCCTTATAAAGTGGAGATTGCCCAGGAAGAATGGGACATGCACTGTCGCGGATTTCAGGGAACGATGACAGGTCCGATGACGATGCCAGGCGGAATGGGTGATCCAGCCCACGAACAAAAGTTTCTACGTAGATTTCTGTACCGTTGCGCGCTGGAACGAATAAGGTCAGTTCGTGGAAGCCGCCAGGAATCCGACATGTACAAGGTTCGAAGAACCGTTTCCGCCAACTTCCACTGCGCGCCTCGTTAGAAAAGGGAATCTTTCCTGTTCGTCCTATACGGGTTGTAATTTCGTGTTTTATCCGCTATCCGTGGTCGCGAGAACGAACTGATTCGCCGGCTCCGGCCTGGCAGTTGTGTAACGCCAGACCATGAGCCGGATTGAACTCGCTCGAATATTCAGCGCGCAATCGTGGTTTGTGACGGCCAGTACGGCTTGTCGGCATCCGCCAGTCGGCCATCTTCGTATCGGTCGTGGTGCCGGACCCAAGCCATGGGAAAGTACAAACCATCTTCGTCCCTCCCCTTGGGCACGAAGTCGAGATAGTTGTACGTGTTGACAACGTTTTCAGTCCCACGAGCGTAGGCGGAATAGGTGTGGAAGACCTCTCCCTTTTCGTCTTTGTAGAAGACACTGATTCCAGGAGCTTCCTCGCTTGGAAATCTATTCTTGCCAAAGTTGTAATCCACCTCGCCCTTGGCGACTTCCTCCTTGGTGAACGCTACGTGATGGTCTCGGTTGAAATCGCTGCCGTGGGAAGACACCCAGTTGAAGCGCCAGCCCATGCGCTTCTTGAACGCGGCAATCTTGGCGTATGGTGCTCGTGAGGTCGCCGCGAACGATACGTCGCGTTGCGCCAAATGCAGCAGCGCGCCGTCCGTGTGGTCCATGTTGAACGAGCAACTCGGACAGCCCTCCTGCCAATCGGGGCCGAACATGAAGTGGTAAATAATCAGCTGGCTCTTGCCGTCGAAAAGGTCGGCGAGCGTCACCTTCCCGTTCGGTCCGTCGAAATCGTAGCTTTTCTCGACCTTGACCCACGGAAGTCGGCGCCGTTCGGCGGCGATTGCGTCACGCTCGTGCGTGAGCCGCTTCTCCTTGGCCAATAGTTGCTGTCGGGCCGCAAGCCATTCCTCTCGCGACACTATCTTCCGGTCGTCAATCGTGTTTGTCGACATTTTGATCTTCTCCTTTATCTGCTATCTGCAAAGCTGGATCTGAAAAGCGGACTTTAGCTCGCCTTCTCTTCGTCTTCGCGCCTTCGCGCAGCCGCTTGAGGGTCGGTAATGATGTCGACCCACTTTGGATCAGGCGAGGCCTCGGCGTTGTAGTTGTCGTGCCAGTTCCACCACTTGTATGGCGGAGTTTGTGGGTAACCTTCTGGCGAGTTCTCCCAGGTCTCCTGACGGCCGAGTGGAGTGATGTCGAGATAGCTCCACGTGCTCCCCATCGCCTCGTCGCCACGGTTGTTGATGAAATATGTGCGGAACACGCGCTCGCCGTCGCGGAAGAACACGTTGTGGCCGTGCCATTCATCGACGCCGAAGTCTTTGTCGAAGCTGTCGGTGAGGGTGTACCAAGGCATCTCCCACTCCATCCGCGCCTTCAGGCGTGCGATGTCCGCCTGCGGCGCGCGTGAGGCCCATGCAAGTGTGGTATCGCGGGCATTCAGATGAGAAAGATGTGAGACCTGATCGGCGCCGAGAGAGCAGCCGCGACAAGCGTGATCGGGCCAGCCAAATACTCCAGGCTCGAAGAAGGCGCGATAGACGATCAGCTGCGGGCGGCCCTCGAACAGATCGAGCAGGCTAACTTTACCCTTGGGTCCGTCGAACTTGTACTCCTTATCCACGAGCATCCACGGCATCCGGCGACGGTCTGCGGCGAGCGCATCACGGGACCGGGTCAAGGCCTTCTCCTTCGCGAGCAATTGTTGGCGCGCAACCTCCCACTCTTGCTGCGACACGATCGGGGGTGTCTTGATCGCGAGATGCGAGTTCTCATTCGTTCTGGTCGACATTTTGATTTTTCCTTTCCTCTGAGTTCGGCAAGACTTCTCCTGCCTGGTTCTTGCGAGATACCTTGACGGCCAACGCCGCCAGCCCACCGGTAGAGATCGTGCCGGCAACGATTAATCCCATCGTCGAAAAGCAAAATGGACACATGGTTCACCTCTCGGGTGGCCAAGCTTGGTCGTCATAATGACCGTCGAATAATGACCGCCGACTCATGACTGCTAAGCCGCCTCTACACTGGTGACGGGTACGGCTGGTTGATTTCTACAAGCAAAAGAAAAAAACTAGCCACGTTTTTGAAGCAGGAACTCTCTGAGTGCAGGGTCTTCGGCAAGTCCGATCGCCCGGTCGTAAGCGGCCAGGGCCTCGCGTCTCTGTCCCAGCCGTTGCAGCAGGTGAGCGCGAACTGCCCAGTACGGTTGATAAGCGGAGACATCGTCGGAGGCAATCGCATCCAATACCGCCAACGCTGCTTCAGCTCCATTCGTTTCGGCAATCGCCGCGGCATATGCGGTTCGCGTGCCGAGCGTCGGCGATATGCGGATCAGCTGCTCATAGAAGATGACGATGGCTGACCAGTCAGTCCGGCCGCTCCGCACCCGCTCGGCGTGAACGGATTGAATCGCCGCTTCGAGTTGAAACCGTCCGGAGCGGCCCTGCCTGAACGCCTCGGCGAGATGGTACTCTGCCTCCTCTATCATTGGAAGCGACCAGAGCTTCGTGTCCTGCTTCGAAAGGGGAGTGTAGTGTCCATCGGCACCCCTTCGGGCACCCCGTCGCGCCTCGCAATGCAGCATGAGAGCCAACAGGCCTCGGACCTCGGCTTTGTCGGGCAGAAGTTGCAGAAGCACTCGAGCGAGCCAGATCGCTTCTTCGGCCAGATCGCGGCCGGGTTGATCGACGCCCGCCATATCGTCCCAGCCGATGCCGAATGCGGCGTAAATGGCTTCCAGTACCGCGTCGAGCCGCTCTGGGAGTTCGCGGTCCCGCGGGACTTCGAACTGAATACCACCATCGCGGATCTTCGTCTTGGCGCGCACCAGACGCTGGCCCATCGTTTTCGGCGAGACAAGAAACGCGCCGGCGATGCGTGCAGCATCCAGGCCCAAAACGGTTTGTAGCATAAGCGGTGTATGCATGGCCGGATCAATCGCCGGATGTGCACACACGAACAGCAGTTTCAATCTGTCATCTGGAAATTCCCTCGACAAGGTCACCTCGCGCTCCTCTTGCAGAAGTAGGAGAGTCGGCTCACTTGCTGTGGCCACTTTTTGATGACGCGCAACATCGATGAACGAACGGCGCGCCGCCGTCAGCAGCCACGCTTCTGGATTCTGTGGCAGGCCGTCTCGCGGCCAAGTCGTGAGGGCCGCCACTAACGCATTGCTCAGAGCGTCCTCTGCGCTCGCGACGTCGCGCGTATGCGAGCAAAGATAGGCCACGAGACGGCCGTACGACTCACGGGCCACGCGCTCGATCGTCCTGTGAGTGCTCTCCTGACCGCTTCCATTCATCCAGTGATCCGATGCTTGGATGCAGGTGCCAGAAGGCGGACCTCTACCGCACCACTTGCCGCGCTCGGGCATCGCGCTGCCCAATCGAGGGCCACGTCAAGCGACGGGAGTTCCATGATTATGAATCCCCCCAGTTGTTCTTTGGTATCGGCAAAGGGGCCGTCCTGCACGCGCCGCTTTCCTTCCTTGACTCGCACCGTGGTTCCAGTCTCCGGCACTTGAAGCGGATCGCCACCGAGGTAAGCACCGGACTCGACGAGAGCTTTATGGTACGCCCGCCAAGCGCCGGTGTAGGGGTCGGTTCCGTCGCTGTTCCGCGCCGCGAACGCTTCCGGGGATTCGTAGATCAGCAGGGCAAATTGCATTCGATTTTCTCCTTTGAGATCCATGACACCAATTCTATGGGCCTTCGTGTCTCTGAACCCATGACGGATGAGAGGTGACGCATTCGACAGCCTTCAGGAAATATCCCTGAATCGTATGGGCCGTCAACTACACCGTAGCGGCAGGAACTGGACGGTTCCCCTGAACACCAAGAATCTCCTGCCGTCCAAATGAACTGTCGCAGTTGCGCTTCAGCAATTGCTGGTTCGCTTGGTCGTCCGATCGCTGCTTTACGAGTCCAGGGCACAGCAGATTGAACATGTCCTCGACAGAGCAGAATTCAAAGACACGATCCAGCTTTGTCAACTCTAGTACGAGTTCGACCTGGTTCATGACATTCATCAGCCGAAACCTGATCGCGTGAGAATAAGCCCACCCCCGCAGACTCAGCAAGACACCCAAACCCCCCGCGTCGATCCGGTCAACCTGAGCCAAGTCAAGCACCAGCGTCCTGTTATGTGTTTGTCTTTGTTTAAGCACCGCGTTGCGCAGAATCCGGTAGGCGTCGCCGATTACAATTCGCCCATGACACCGGACAACGGTACTGTCTCCCAATTTCTGTGCCGTCGCAATCAGCATGATTGCCTCCTTGGCTCATTCCTGAAGATTTTGGACTTGGAGCTGAGCCTCTGGCCGGTCTCGACCGACTATTCTCGGGCTCTACCTATATGTCGAGCGACGATTGGCGAGTTCGACTGCTTCTGCATCTTTTTTATTGGGGAGGTAATTGCGCGGACTATGAAAAAATGATCGATAAAGGAGAAAGCAAATGACCAACGTCCCAATGATGGATAGGACCGAATCCAAAATGCCGCGCGCAGCCGTCGAACTCTACAACGATTTCATTCACGGCGAGATCAGTCGCCGTGATTTCATCGAGCGTGTGGAGCGCCTGGTGGGTGGTCTTGCGGCGTCGTCGGTGATCGCTGCGTTGATGCCGGACTACGCTCGAGGCCAGCAAGTCTCCCGCACCGACGACCGCATCAAAGCCACGTATGAGACCGTCCCCTCCCCAAAGGGCAACGGTAGCATCAAGGGATATCTCGTGCGGCCGATCAGCGCCGATACTCGCTCCGAGACGGTGACGAAGTTGCCCGGTGTGATCGTGGTTCACGAGAATCGCGGGCTGAACCCGCATATCGAGGACATCGCGCGGCGGTTTGCCCTGGCCAACTTCATGGCATTTGCTCCGGACGGACTCACTTCTCTCGGCGGCTATCCTGGCGACGACTACAAGGGCGGCCAGATGTTCAACCAGATCGATAAGAACAAGATGTCAGAGGATATGGTCGCGGCAGCGATATGGTTGAAGTCAAGGCCTGATTGCACGGGAAAGATTGGCGCGACCGGCTTTTGCTACGGTGGATCGACCGCTAATATGTTGGCGGTGCGCCTCGGCGAGGACTTGGCGGCAGCGGCGCCGTTCTATGGCGGTCCTCCCGCCGCCGAGGATGTTCCAAAGATTAAGGCAGCCATCCTGGTGCATCACGGGGAACTCGACACGCGGCTGGCGGCCACGTGGCCGGATTACGATAAGGCTCTAACCGCGGCACACATTCCACACGAAGGCTACATCTATGCCGGTGCCGGGCATGGCTTTAATTGCGATGCGACGCCAGAACGGTATAACAAGGCCGCGGCCGATCTGGCCTGGCAACGAACGATCGACTGGTTTAATAAATACCTGCATAGCTGATTTTCATCCCGCGCTGTCGGTCGGCTCGGGGGCCGGCTACAGCCACCCTCATCGCAGGCGCCGGATAAACAGCGAGTGCCGTTCTGAGCGGTAGAAACCGATCACGTAAATCACCGGCTTGGTTTTTGATGAATAGATGACCTGCCGAATGCGGAGCAATGGCGCCCCGGCGCGCAAATTGAGCAATTGGGCCACACGGCCCTCAGCCACGGTCGCGTCGACCTCCTCGTCGGCATAGGCCAGCTCGACGCCGAAGTCGTTCTCAAGCGTCAGAAATAACGAGCCCCGCACCAGAGCTGCATCCGCGAGATCGGCGAACTCGTCGCCGGGGAGGTAGCAAATCTCCAGAGCAAACGGCTCTTCGCCGGTAATCCGCACGCGTTCGATTTTGACCATCGCCGACAAAAGCGTTATTTGAACAAACAAACGCCGTCCGCTGGATTGCTGAAGGAGGAAAGATCCTGTGCGAGTAACAGCGGAGAAATAGCACGAGGGAGAGCCCACATAATAATAGGTTGCGCTAGTTTGTGAATATTTGTTATTGACAGCAATAGGCAGCCTCGGTTAAGTTCCCACCTTACCTCGTCAAATAAGTGGTCTGATGCTGACCTTAGCCGAACCTGGATAACGGCCGTGAAATAAGTTAGGGGAGAATTGTGATGAAAAAACCATATCTCTTCGGAAGTCTGGGCCTAATATTGCTGCTTATGGCGACCATTTCATCGGCGCAGTGGATTCCCGGGACTTTAACAAGTACGCAAGCGTCAAAGACCTATATTCCTTGCGCTAATGGCCAAGGTGAACTTCTGGAAACGACATATTCCTGGTCGTTCAAAGACGCTTCCGGAGCAACGCACGCCTTTCCGGGTACAAGCGGATCCGAAGTGTGGGTGGGTGGGCTGAATTGCAACTTCAACAACGAATATTGGCCCTTGAACGCCTGGTCCACTGATGGCCTTTTCTATATCACAGGACCGGCCAATACCGATCTTTCCGAATCCGTCGCCGCCGCAAGCGGATACCTCAATCCCAAGTACAAGGTCATGACTGTGACCTATGCGCCGCCCGGTGGCAACCAGTACAGTTCTGTCACCTACGGCGACACCGACTATGTCGGAAACACCTCCACTAACGGTAGTTCGTTTTCCAACAACTTCACCTTTAGCATCTCGGTTTGTGGCGCAACTGGGAGTGTGACTTGCTCGAATGCGGCGGGGGATCCGGGTGCAGGCATGTTCGGCTTCGGTGGCGGAGTGGCGGTCACTGGGAGCGAGAGTAACTCCTGGACTTGGGTCTCAAACGCGTCGAATTCGATCACGATTAGCAAACAGACGTCGGATCTGGAAATCACGCCAGGAATACCGAACGTATACAGCCCCGTAAATCACGACTACGATATCGTAAGGGTGTGGTTGAATCCCGTCACTCTTTTTACGTTCGTTCCGACGGGCAGTAGCACGGGTAACCTCTATTGGAACGGGTACGGCTACGACTATAACGACCCGCTCCACGAGACCGATGTCTGGCCTGTATATGTCGGTTACCTCAACGGGGACTTCAAGAAAATCGACGGCTCGCCCTGCTACGCAATTGACCCCACCTGCGATCCCCAAGATGCAGACGCCTTGTCGCGAAGCTGGGTCACAACACAGACATTTGCCTCCGGGCAGGGTCCGGGCCTTACTTCCGCCGATCTAGCCAATATCTGCAAAGCAGATCCGTTCTGTGCCAATCCTGGCTACGACGTAACTCTGGAGACCGGAGTAAACCCACCGACCACCACGGACCAGCGTTACACGCAAGCTGAGTTTGGTAATAGCTCACCAGAGACCGTCCCGTATAAACAGGCTCCGCCAGGCAGCACAAAAGGCGAAACAGAGACCTTGAGCGAGCAGTATTCGACAACGACGTCGCAAAGCCAGGGTGGATCCTATAGCTACCAACAGCAGTTTGGGCTCGAAGAGAAGTTTGGAGTGTCTTTCTTCTGGCAGTCTCTTACTGTGGACATCAAGCAGAGCTGGACTTACACATGGATGGACACGTGGCAGAACACCGTGACCAATACGTCGACACAAACAGCCACCGCCACAATCACAGGCCCTCCTTGTCCCTCTCCGGTATCACCGTGCGTGCCAGCTTTCACCGAGCCGCATGAGTTCGCGGTGTACCAGGACAACCTTTATGGCACATTCATGTTCTGGCCTTTTCCCTACTTCAGTATCTCGGAAACACCTGCCGCCCAGACGGTTAAGGCAGGACATGTCACTACATTCCAGATTCCGACGACGGCAAACGCAGGCTATACCGGGAAACTAACGTCGTTCAGCGTAGCGGGACTGCCATCGGGGGCATCCGCCGGGTTCAGCCCAAAATCGGGAACTCCCGGTTTTACGTCAACTCTTACGGTGAGCACGGGGACTTCGACGCCGGCGGGATCCTATCCACTTACCATTGCTGCCACAGACGGCTCCCTAAACTACTTTGCCTGTATCCCCGGCGGTTGCCCTATGTCAGGTGAGCCATACGGTACACTAGTCGTAACGGCGCAACCGACGTTCTCGATGACCGTATCGCCGAATTCACAGACCATCGGAATCGGTGCGGTCACAAATTACACTCTAACCACCACCGCTGCAAATGGCTTCAGCGGCGTGATAGACCTGAACGTGACGGGGCTGCCGCCAAACTCGTCGGCAAACTTCGTTCCTGAGACGATAACCGGCTCTGGTTCTTCCACTTTGACGATAACTACAACAGGGAACACGCCGCCAGGTACCTATCCGCTTACTTTTACAGGGACAAGCGGAAGCTTGGTCGAGACCGCTACGGCGGCGCTAGTTGTAACAGGATCAAACTTCACGCTGTCCGCGGCGCCCGAAATTCAGTCCATAAACGCGGGCGGGAACGCGGTTTACACCGTTACGACTACGGCGGTTAGCGGATTCGACGGTGTTGTGAGCTTAACTTTGAGCACGCTGCCGTCGGGAGCTTCCTACACTTTCAACCCCACGTCAATAACGGGCGCGGGTTCTTCGACCCTAACCATCCGGACCTCTACATCAACTGCGGCAGGGGATTACCCGCTGACCATAACAGGGACCAGCGGAAGCTTGGTTCAAACCGCTTCCATCGAACTTGAGGTAAATAACTAGTTGAATCGGTAGGAATCGGCAGCGATCTCTTGCAACAATGAGCCGCCAGTTTTGTTGCACAACAATGTTGGCAGCCGCCATCATTGGCTGGGGATTCGCCTGATCGGGAAGAAAGCGAATGTCGATGCCATCGGCGCGCGCGTTGCCTATCAGGCAGGCAGTCTGAAGCGGACACGGATGAAAGTCGGCGGCGGCAGCTACCTTTCATCGCACGATCCGAGAATGGTTCTGGGCATCGGCGATCAGCGGAAGCTCGACTGGCTCGAGATACGATGGCCCCAGCCCAGCGGAGTTGTCGAGCGCATCACCGATCTTCCCGTCGATCGCTACATCACGATCGTCGAAGGCGACAAAAAGTGGACCTGAGCAGTCTCCCGTCGTCTACGCTCGTTCGTTTATGTACGATCGTCATTGTGCGCGACTATGCCCGCTCATAGAAGCGGAAGAACAGCGACTGTTTGGCGACTGGTTGAGCTTTTTCTGTCAGTGCTGCCATCTGCTGGTGGCTTAGCGGCGTGAATTCGCGAGCCAGTTGTACATTCTCTTCAAGCTGGGCGATGGAGTCGCAGCCGATAATCACTGTGCTGACGGGCAGCGAGAGCGAATAGAACATCGCTTGCCGCATCATGAGCGTTCCGGCCGTGGGCGCTAGGACCATGCCTTCCCACATATGTTTCTGTTCCTCGATCGGCGGCGGCGTCCAGGTGGATAGCAGTCGCCCGCGCGCGGGAACTTTCATCCCGATGATGCCCATTTGTTTTTCGACGGCCAGCGGCAGCAATTGTTCAGAGAAGCTGAAGTGGTGAGGATCGGCGGCATTCACCGCCATCAGGATCGTGTCGAAGTCGTGACGATGAATGGCTTCGATCAGCGAATCCGGGCGGTAGTGGCCCGTGATGCCGAGGTAGCGCACGATCTTCTGGTCGCGAGCCGCGAGCAACGCCTCCATGGCGCCACCTTTGGCAAAAATCTCATTGATATCGGTCATCGTCCCGATGTCGTGTAACTGCCAAAGATCGATGTGGTCGGTTTGCAGGAGCTTCAGGGAAGTCTCAAGCATCTGCATCGAACCCTCGCGCGTCCGCTCTTTGGTTTTGGTCGCGAGAAAGGCCTGGTTGCGGCGATGCTTCATCACCTTGCCGACGTATTGCTCGCTCCAGCGCTCAGGTCCGCCATAGATCGACGAAGTGTCGATGTAGTTCACGCCGAGGTCGAGAGACTTTTCGATAATCGGGACAGCGACATCAAAATTGTTTGCTTTCTCGAGCGCAGCTTGGCCGCCCAAACTGAAAATGCCAACTTTGTACCCAGTTTTTCCGAGGTTCCGGGTCGGCATTGCATCGCGTGAGACGACAGGCACGGCGGCGGTAGCGGTCTGGGCGCTCGCCACCTCGGGTAGAGCCGAGGTCATCGCGGCGGCGGTCATGATGCCGCTTGCTTTAAGAAAATTACGGCGATTCTTGTTGTCAGGCTGATTCTTGCTCATGATGAGGAGGCCTCCACAACTGCTCGATGTGTCTACGATAGCGCCATTTCCAGCTCAAATCCACGATAATTTTGGTCACCCACTCGCACGTTCAACCTGAGGTACCAATTCCCATTCCTTCCATAACCCCACGCATATAGGCGAAGCTGGCGATGACTCCCGGCATCGGATCGTCGGCGTGGACCTCATATTCGAGGTCGACGAAACCCCGATATTTGGCGTCGATCAGGGCGGCAAATATCTTTCGTACAGGCATGATGCCGTCGCCGACGCTAACCTGGCTTTCCTTATCCGTAAAGCTCTTAAGATCTTTCATGTGGATATTGAACAACCTCGGCCCTGCTTCGTGAATCGCCTGTACCACGTCGGTGCCGGCGCGGACCGTGTGGCCCACGTCTATGCAGCATCCCATGCGCGGATCCATCCCTTTGACTGCCTTCAGCACGTCGAGTGGCGAGTGCCACAACTTGTCCTCAGGGCCATGGTTGTGGATGGCGATACGGATTTCGTATTCCTCCGCGAATTTCTCCAGGCGGGGCAACATTTCCACCGAAGGATCGCCCGCAACAATGGTGCCGATACCGGCGCGCTTGCAGTATTCGAACTTGGAACGGATGTCGGCATCGTCGTCTTTTGGAAAATAAACGGCTCCGGCAGCATGGAGTTTGATGCCATTGGCGGCATAGTCGGCGAGCGCCGCCGTTTCCTGTTGCGGATCCATCGGCAGATGATCTTTGACGTCCTTCGTATTCAACGCCGAGACGTTCAATTGCTTCATGAAGCCAATCATCTGCGCGCGGGTGAAGTTGCGAAACGTGTAGCTCGCCAGGCCCAAACGAATCGGAGCGTCCGATCGCTCCACCGGTTTTGCAGGAGTCTGCTCCTGAGCGAACGGGAATCTCGGCACGGCTGACGCTCCGGCGATGAGCGCGCCCGTTCGAACAAAATCGCGGCGGGAGAACTTACTCTTAAACATGCAATTCCCATCCCTTCTCGTATTCGCGCCCCCACATCTTCATCGCTTCGAGATCGCCCTGAATGTGTGCATCTTTCGGATCGAGTTGCAGTTCGCGATTCACCTCCCATGCGATGTTCGAAAGCTGGAGCATGGTGACCGAGACGTTGCCGTTCGAAATTGGAGCGGCAAGCTTCTCGCCTTTTCGGACGGCCGCAATAAAATTGGCAAAATGCGCATCGGTCATCGAATCGCGGCCCAGTAGATCGCTGGATGAAGTCTTGCTGCCCACCTTGAATTCGCTCGTCTTGTTCCCCTTGAGATCGTAGATCTCGTAACCATCGCGATCCACCAGAACCGAGCCGGTCGTCCCCATGATGGTCGCACCGCGATCGCGGCCGTAATACTTCATGCCCTGGCAGCTCTTGCCTTCCCACGAAATGATCGCGTCGTCGTATTCGAAGCTGGTCACGAGCGTGTCATAAAACTGCCAATCGTCTTTGAACTGGTAGCGCCCACCCGAAGAAGTGACTCGCTTTGGATAATCAACGCCGAGCGCCCAACGGCAGACGTCAACCTCATGCGTGCCGTTATTGAGAGATTCGCCGCAGCCGTAGAGTTTGAACCAGTGCCAGTTATAGGGATGCACGTTGTCTTTATAAGCGCGGCGAGGCGCCGGACCCTGCCACAAGTCCCAATCGAGTTGCGGCGGCACGGGTACTTCTTTCCCGGTGCCAATCGACTTCCTTACGTTCACGTACCAGGCGTTCGCCAGGTAGGGCTTGCCGATGATGCCGCCGTGAATTTTGTCGATGATTTCGATCGTGTGTGGCGAAGATCGCTGTTGCGTTCCCAATTGCACGAGCTTGCCGTACTTTTGTTGCGCCAGCACCAGCATTTCGCCCTCGGCGGGATTGTGGCTGCACGGTTTTTCTACGTAGACATGCTTGCCCGCCTGCAGTCCGGCGATTGCCATCGGCGCGTGCCAATGCTCGGGGGTCGCGATGGTGATCGCGTCGACATCTTTTCGTTCGAGAATCTTGCGAAAGTCTTTTTCAGTGGCGGGAGCCTCGCCCATCTCGCGCTCGGCGGCGTCAGCGAACTTCGCCAGGATGTTGCTATCTACGTCGCAGACGTACCCCAAGCGCGCAGCGCCTCGATTCGCTTTAATCGATGAGAGATGAGCGTAGGCGCGGCCATTCAGACCGATGACTGCAAAGTTGAGGCGCTCGTTCGACCCCAGGATCTGCCCATAGCTTTTGGCCGTCGCTCCAACCGCGAGACCGGCCGCGCCCACTGCCAACGTGTCGAGAAATTCGCGTCGCGTAATCATGATTTCTCCTCCTCGTCCCACATTCTCTCGGCATCAGCAGGAGATGCCAGCTTTCGTCAGTGTCTTCTTGAGTCCGTCCATACTCACGCGGGTCGAGGCTTCGGGCGTACCCGCGCCGCGCCAGTGAGTCTCGAGACTCAACCCGACGCGGAAACCGTCGCGTTGCAGGGCTTGCAGTTGCCCAACCCAGTCCACACTGCCGCCGCCGACTGGAGCCCAATCATATTTATGGTCTTGCTTGGTCACGACGTCTTTGCAATGGCAATGCCCGATGCGGTCTGTGGGCAGCATTTGATAGCCGGCAGGATAGGGCGTGCTTCCGATCGCCGCGGCATTTCCGGGATCCCAGTTCAGCATGAAGTTTTTGTTTGGAATCGCCTTCAGCACTGCCGCTGCTTCTTCACCCGTTGCCGTGTTGCATGACATTTCGTTTTCGAGCAGAAGCACCATGTCGTCTTTGGCGCAGCGCGCCGCGGCCTGCTCCAGCTTGGCGTTGATGGCTGTGCGGTAGGGCTTTTGGTCGTCGAGTCGCCAGAAATCAAAACAGCGAATGCGATCGGTATTGAACGCCTTGGCAAGCGCGATACAGTGCTCGAGCAGTTTGTCTTGTGCGCTCGCGTCGAAATCCGCGTGAAACTGATCACGAGCTTCACTCTGGGATGAGCGCGGAGCGCCCGGCCAATCTGTTTTGAAAAGTGGGCTGGCGATATCGGTGACTCGCAGCTTGTGGTCTGCGAGAATTTTCTGTGCGTCTTCTATTTCTTTTGCTGTTAGCTCGGTGACATTCTTATTCCACATCGAGCGCAGCTCAATCCAGCGAAGCCCAAAATCGCCGGCCGCGATCTGACATGCCTTTTCGAAATCTTGGGTGATCTCGTCATTGATCACAGCCAGCCTGAAAGGGCATGTGCCCGTTTCCCCGGCCGCTAACGTCCTTATTAAGGGGAGCATTGCGCTCCCAACACTCGCCAGTCCCAGGGCCTTAAGCAACCTGCGTCGCGTATATGCCATTTGTTTACACACCCCCACCGGTCAGATGGTCCTCGAGCGATGATTTTCGACGATAGACTATTATCTGCCTTGCCCTATAGTCCGGCGTCATCCGCCGTAATTCTCCAATTTCAGTGGAGTATCCTATCGGAACGCTAAAAGACTCGCTGCACAACATGCTAATCCATCCCGACCGCCTGTTTCCTGCCGAACCCGCCACACGAAAAATAGCGAAGGCGCTATTTGAACAGGTGCGGAGCCTGCCGATCGTCAGTCCTCACGGCCATACGCAAGCGGCTTGGTTTGCGGGGAACCAGCCTTTTCCCGATCCGGCGCGGCTTCTGGTGCTGCCCGACCACTACATTTTGCGGATGCTCTACAGCCAGGGTGTTTCGTTCGACGATCTCGAGATAGGGAAGCCCGAAGTGGCCGAATTGCAAATGAAAGACGCGCGAAGGGTTTGGCGCATCTTCGCCAGTCACTACTATCTTTTTCGCGGCACGCCGACGCGCTTGTGGCTGGACTTCATCTTTCAGGAACTTTTCGGATTAATCGAGCGGCTCTCGGAAAAGACCGCGGACCTCTACTTCGACGCGATCTCGGCGAAACTTCAGACGCCGGAGTTCCTGCCGCGTGCTCTTTACGAGCGCTTCAATCTGGAAGTGCTGGCGACGACCGATTCCCCGCTCGATTCGCTTGCCGATCACAGGGCGATCCGCGAATCGAACTGGAAGGCGCGGATATTGCCGACGTTCCGGCCCGACCCGGTTGTCGATCCTGACTTTGACGGATTTGCAGGAAATATCGAAAAGCTGGCGCAGATGACTCGCGAAGACTGTTCGACATGGCCGGGATATCTGAACGCGGTCCGCGTGACACGAGTCCGATTCCGCGAACTCGGATGCACCGCAACCGACCATGGGCATCCAACGGCGCGCACGGCTGATCTTTCCATGGCGGAGGCGGCGGACCTATTCGGTCGTGTGATCAAAGGCGTCGCCGATGCGCAGCAACGGGAGTTGTTCCGCGCGCAAATGCTCACCGAAATGGCGCGAATGAGTGTCGAAGACGGCCTCGTCATGCAGATTCACCCTGGCAGCGCGCGTAATCATAATCTCAAACTGTACAAACGTTTTGGCCGCGATGTGGGTGCCGACATTCCAACGCCGACGAATTACGTGGACGCTCTTCGACCATTGCTCGATCAGTTCGGCAACGAACCGAATCTCACGATCATTCTCTTCACGCTTGACGAGTCGACGTATAGCCGTGAACTGGCTCCGCTGGCCGGCCACTATCCGTGTTTGCGCCTCGGGCCGCCGTGGTGGTTTCACGACAGTCCCGAGGGAATGATGCGCTTCCGCGAGCGCGTGACGGAGACGGCGGGCTTTTACAATACAGTTGGGTTCAACGACGATACTCGGGCTTTTCTTTCGATTCCCGCGCGGCACGACTTGGCCCGGCGAATGGATTGTGCGTTCCTGGCGAAGTTGGTCGTCGAACATCAACTCGAGCAAGCGGAAGCCGCGGACGTGGCGCGCGAGCTGGCCTACAGGCTGGTGAAAAAGGCGTATCGGCTGTAGCGCCGTGTTTGCGGATCAATGTATTTACGCATCAATATCTATATCTATGTAAGTATGAACGAGTGATGGCATGAGTCTCTACTGCGCGACGGGAAGCGTTGAAACCGATTTGTCTCCGCTTCAGTTGCGCGATCTGTTTTCCGAGAGTCTGGCGAAACTCCTAGAGCGGAAGCGCGTTCTCGTCGTGCCACCCGACCAAAGCCGCGCCCATTCCCGCGCCGGCGACCTGACACGCTACGCGTGGGAGTACTACGGCGACCGGCTCCAAGCGGTGCTGCCCGCTCTCGGCACGCATACCGCGATGGGCCCGGACCAACTCAAGCGCATGTTTGGAGCGATGCCGGCTGATCTCTTCCATGTCCACAATTGGCGAACCGATGTCGAGACGCTCGGCGAAGTTCCCGCGGAATTCATTGAAGGGCAATCAGAAGGGAAGTTGCACTACACCTGGCCGGCGCAAGTGAACCGCCTCATTTCGCGCGGAGGCTTCGATCTCATTCTCTCCATCGGTCAGGTCGTGCCGCACGAAGTGATCGGCATGGCCAATTACAACAAGAACATCCTCGTCGGTACGGGAGGCCGCGACGGGATCAACCGCAGTCACTATCTGGGCGCGGTTTACGGCATGGAGCGCATCATGGGCCGCGCCGAGAATCCCGTACGCAACGTGCTCAATTACGCGTCTGATAAGTTTTTGCGACACCTGCCCATCGTCTATGTCTTAACCGTTGTCGGAAGGACGCATGATGGTCAACTGGCCGTTCGCGGACTTTTCATCGGCGATGACATCGAGTGCTTGCACCGCGCCGCGGCGCTCAGTTTGAAAGTGAATTTCGAGATACTTGACGCGCCGATCCAGAAGACTGTTGTCTATCTCGATCCGCACGAATTTCACAGCACGTGGCTCGGCAACAAAGCTGTCTATCGCACGCGCATGGCGTTGGCCGACGGCGCCGAGTTGATCATTCTCGCACCCGGGGTAAAAGAATTTGGCGAAGATCGAGCCATCGATTTGCTGATTCGCAAATATGGCTATCGCGGAACACCGGCCACGCTAGCCGCGGTAAGCGCCAACGCCGACCTCGCCGGAGATCTAAGCGCGGCAGCCCACCTTATTCATGGGTCTTCCGAAGGCCGCTTCACGATCCGATGGTGCCCGGGTCACCTCAGCCAAGAAGAAGTGGAAGGAGTTGGTTTTAAGTACGGCGATTTAGAGGAAATGCTCACACGCTACAATCCGCAGACGCTTCACCAGGGATATAACCGAGTAAACGGCGAAGATGTCTTTTTCATCGGCAGTCCGGGATTGGGATTGTGGGCGTATCGGGGCAAGTTGGGAAGCGGTCAGGAAAAAGAAAGCCTGTCTACAACCGGAGCGCTCGAGCAATAGCCTTGACCAGTCGGGTCCGCGCACGCGTCTGGGACTTTACTTTTTGGCCGTTTTTAATTGAGAGGCGACGCGGAGGGGTCGGTCAGAGCGATCAGTTTTCCCGGCGGGTACTCTTCTTCCGTGAGAGGCGTGCCCGGTTCAGGGTTAATGATCGTCAGCACTTGGCCGCTGAAAATTCCCCGTATGACGAGGTGGTCCCCTTCGATGGAGACGACCCGATACTGCTCGTCGAAGATTGACTTTTCTTCTGCCACGCATTGATTGGATGCTCGATATAACACCGGCGATGGCTCCTTCGACTGATTTGACCTAAAAGTGACTTGACCTAGAGTGATTTGACCGAAAGTGACTCGACCCAAGTCGTAACGTTTGCGCCCGATGTGTCACTATCTCTTTGGACGAACCGGATCGAACCATGCCCACAGAGGCAGTGCCCACGGTCGACCAGATTCTCGAGGAAGAAGCGCGGCAGGTCGAGACCTCGCGCAAACTAAGGCTCGGACCAGACGCCCTCCGCCCGGCCGCGCGCGATAGCCTGATCGGCCTCGCGTTTTCCGGCGGTGGAATCCGCAGCGCCACCTTTAATCTCGGCATACTTCAGGCGTTAGCGCAGTCCCGCTTGCTCGGAGCTTTCGACTATATTTCCACGGTCTCCGGCGGCGGCTACATCGGCGGATGGCTGATGGCGTGGATGCATCACCAGGGCATCGGAATCCACGAGGTCGAAGAGAAGCTCTCGGCGTTACCCAATGCGCCGAAAGAGGCGGCGGATCCCCCCGAAATTCATTTCCTCCGCGACTACAGCAACTATCTGACGCCGCGAAAAGGACTGCTGGGCGCGGATTTCTGGGCCTTCATGGCCAGCTACCTGAGGAATACCCTCCTCAATCAACTCATTCTTGTGCTCGCGCTACTTTCGTTGCTGCTGGTGCCGCGCAGCATCGTTTTTTTGCTCGCCATGCTCGAGAGCGCCGAAGAGGCGCTGCAAGTTTCGCTTAAAGGAACATTTTCTGAAACCTTCATCGACGTCTATATCAGGAGTCAATACTTCGCGCTGGCCCTCGGGCTGATTCTTGCATTTGGAGCGGTGGTCGGCATCGGATTGAATTTGGTTTCCGTCGATCCCACCAAAAAGCGAATCGACTGCTGGATTACACGTCAATGGGCTGTGCAGGCGCTGATCATCGTGCCCCTGTTTCTTTCGGCGGCTCTGTTTACCTACGGCCTGGGCCAGTTCTTCACCGAATGGCAAATCCTGCAATCTCCGCTCTACCGCGCGCCATTGTTGGGCATCGCCCTCTATTTCGGACTGTGGGCCTTTGCACTTGCCGTGCGCTCGATTGTGCGCGCCATTTTCAAAACGACGGGAAACGGCGGCCCGAAAGTGTGGGCTCTGCTGTTGACGGCGCTTGTCACCGGAGCGATCAGCGGCTATCTTTTCGTGCCCTTCGCCAGCCTGCTGCTTCAACCCGGTCCGGAAGCGATCCCATACTCGAAGTGGCACATCATGACCTTTGGAACCCCTGTCGCGATGATCATGATGTTGACCGCAGGCGTCCTTCACATCGGGCTGATGGGGAGGCAGATGAACGACGGACATCGCGAATGGTGGGGACGGCTCGGAGGATGGCTGCTCATCTATTCTTTCTGCTGGTTCGTTCTGTTCCTGATCTCGATTTACTTTCCGGCAGCGATGGGAAAACTGCTGTCCTGGGAGCAGAACGCCCACCCCAATCATCCGTTGACGTTCACCGGCGTTCTCGTCTGGATCGCATCCACCGCCTACGGAGTCGCCTTCGGCAAAGGCGACAGAAGTGGCGAACTGAAGTTGGACCCGACAAAGAGTCAAAAGTTATTCCATTACCTGGCGAGGGTAACTCCCTACATCTTTATTATTGGCTTGTTGCTTGGGCTCTCTCTGCTCGCCTCGAAAATTTCGGATTGGCTCACGGGAGTCGAAGGCAGCTCGCTGGTGGTTCCGAGCGACTTGTATTCCCATCCTGGCGCGCCGATTTCGTATGCCTTGTTATTCGTCGCGGCGGTCGTTTTGTCGTGGCGCGTCGACATCAACGAATTCTCCATCCATTATCTGTATCGCAACCGGCTCATCCGCTGTTATCTGGGCGCGTCCGTCCGAGATCGCCGCGCCCAGCCGTTTACCGGTTTCTCGGATGCCGATAATTTCCCGCTCTCGAGTCTGACAATTCCGCACAACTCAGAAAACTCAAAAGATGCGCGTCCCATCCCGATTGTGAACACGAGTCTAAACGTCGTGCGTGGAAAAGAATTAGCGTTGCAGACGCGCAAGGCCCGGTCCTTTGCCTTCACGCCGCTCTACGGAGGGTTCACGCGACAGCATCCGGAAGGGAAGGCGTGGGAATCCTTTTTTGGCCCCACGGAGGAAGCAGGCTGCTTGCTGCCCGGATACGATCAAGGAATCACGCTGGGAACGAGCGTTGCCATCTCTGGCGCCGCCGCCAGCCCCAACATGGGATCGTATTCCGAGCCGCCACTGGCTTTTCTGATGACGCTTTTCGACGTAAGGCTGGGCTGGTGGATCGGCAATCCCGCGCACAAAAAATGGAAACACGGAAGTCCTGCGATTGGTTTCTACTGGCTGGTCGCCGAGTTGCTGGGATCGACGACTGACGACAGCAGCTACGTTTACTTATCCGACGGAGGCCATTTTGAGAATCTTGCCGTCTATGAACTGGTGCGCCGCCGCTGCAAATTGATCGTGGCCTGCGATGCGTCGTGCGATTCCGATCACCGTTTCGGCGATTTGCATAACGCGATCGAACATTGCCGCACCGATTTTGGCGTCGAGATCGCTATCGATGACCTCTCGCCGCTGAAGCCGCAAGCAGACTCCGCGGATGGCAGCATGCGCTCCAACGCTCATTTCGCCGTCGGCAAAATTCGCTATAACCCGGCGAAGCCCGATGAGGACGGCACGATCATCTACATCAAACCGGCGCTTGTCGCCAAGGATCCCGATGACGTTCTGGCTTACGCCGTGACCAACCCGGGTTTCCCGAATGACACAACGGCCAACCAGTGGTTCGACGAGGCGCATTTCGAAAATTACCGCGCTCTCGGCCAGGCTGCAGGAGCCGCAGCCGCGGATGTAATCGACGCCGGCATCAGACGCGTGCTTCGCTAGCGGCGGGGCAACATCTTACAAAAAATCTTGCAAAAAATGTGCCTATGCCTTTTTCCCGGGAGCGGCCATCTGGCGCAAGATATCGATAAATGCCGTCGTTGCACACGAAAGTGTGCGATCTCGCCGGTAGGCCAACCCCAGCTCACGGAATAGTTCTACATCCTCAAGGTCAATCAGCTTGACCCTGCCTGACGCAACTTCGTCGCGCGCGAACGAAGCGCTGATCAGCGACACTCCAAGATCGGCCGCCACAAAGCTCTTAATCATGCCGATGCTCGGCAATTCCATCCGGACTTGCAATTCGTCGCGATAGGGACGGAACAGTTTGTCGAGCAGCCTGCGGGTATGGCCCGTCTTTGGCAGAAGTATCGGATGTTTCACGATATCGCGAACGGCCGCCGTTTTGTGCTTGGCCAGTGGATTGTTCGGACTGACCATCAGCATCAACTTGTCGCGGAAGATAGGTTCGATATCGAGACTCGCCGACTGAATCGGCAAGGTCAAAATTCCAACCTCGACCGATCCGTTCTCAAGTTTCTCCGTGATCTTGTAGCTGAAATTTCGGTAAATATTGATCTGTACCGGCGGGTAGCGTCGACAGTATTCCGCAAAGACCTCGGGCAGAACGTAAAGGCAGGTTGCCTCGTTCGCCCCCACACGCAGTGTGCCGCGGGGTGTGCGGCTGTGGTCCGCCACAGCCATGAGCGATTCGCCACGGAGCTTTGTCAGTCGCTCGGCGTAGTCATAGAGGACGAGGCCGGCCGGAGTTAGTTTGACCGTCTTGCCCGAGCGGTCCAATAGACGATCGCCGTATTCCTGCTCCAACTGGCGAATCTGGGCGCTCACCGCCGATTGGGAGCGGAAAACCTTCTCTCCAGCGCGCGAAAAGCTGCCTTGCTTGGCGACTTCCAGAAATGTTGTGAGCTGATCGAAATCCATTGTCTTTTGTCTGTGTGCCCGGAATTATAGCGGACGGAGCAAGTCTAGCGGGAAATTAGACGATCCCCTTCGTGAACCCTTGCGTACCCCGTGTTTTACGGCTCTTTTGTAGCTGAGAACGTGGCCGAAAATCGCGCCGCCCCCACCTTATTACATTGAATTCCCCAAATTCCAATTTTGCATCCGTAACATCGAAATTCTGAATTGTACTTCACACCCTTGAGGCGGTAAGTAAGAAGGTATAGAGGTGTGTTCCTGAGCCGAAGTATGCGACAGCATCGAGGCCTTTGTGGGCCCAACTCAAGAACAGCAGCCCGGTTAGGCGGCAGAGTATCCGGCAAAGTCCGCGCCAAAGTGTGCCGCTTACTTTGCCGAAAAGAAGTCCATGACGACGCGTCTCAAGAATCCGAACGTTCCACCGCCTGCTCAGGGCCTCTACCACCCTTCCCAGGAGCATGACGCCTGCGGCATTGGATTTGTGGCCAACGTCCGTGGCCGCAAAAGTCACGACATTGTAAGCAAGGGAATTCAGGTGCTGCTCAACCTGACGCATCGCGGAGCGTGCGGATGCGATCCCGAGACGGGCGACGGCGCCGGCATTCTGCTCCAGATCCCACATCAGTTTTTCGCCCGCGAGTGCCCGAAGCTCGGCTTCGAGTTGCCTGAACCCGGAGCATACGCGGTCGGGATGACGTTCTTGCCCGTCGAGAAACATGCCCGTCTGCAATGCGAAGGAATTCTCGAGCGCATTGTTCGCGAGGAGGGTCTAACTCTCCTCGGCTGGCGCGACACGCCATGTTTCGCGTCGGCGATTGGCCGCGTCGCCCGAGGCTCGCAACCTTACATCCAACAGATTTTCGTGGGATGTGGTGCGTTCACAGACGAAGATGCGTTTGAACGCAAGCTCTACGTCGTGCGTAAACGCGCCGAGAGCGAAATGGCCGCGTCTGATATCGAAGATGCGAGTGTCTTTCACATTCCCTCGCTCTCTTGCCGCACCATTGTTTATAAGGGCCTGCTGCTCGCTCCGCAGATCACGAATTTCTATAAAGAGCTTTCCGATCCCGACGTCACCAGCGCGTTGTGCCTGGTGCACCAGCGCTTTTCGACGAACACATTTCCGAGCTGGCAGCGTGCGCATCCCTATCGCTACATCGCGCACAACGGCGAAATTAATACGCTCAAAGGCAACGTCAACTGGATGCACGCGCGCCAATCGTTGCTCGCCTCTCCATTATTTGGCGACGACATTGAAAAGCTTTTCCCCATCATCGCGCCTGACGGCAGCGACTCGGCGAACTTCGATAACGCTGTCGAACTCCTGTTGCAATCCGGACGCAGCTTGCCGCACGCGATGGCGATGCTCATTCCTGAAGCGTGGTCGGGCAATCCGCACATGAAGCCCGAGAAACGCGCCTTCTACGAATATCACGCGTGCCTCATGGAACCATGGGACGGGCCCGCTGCGATCGCCTTTACTGACGGCAGAGTGATCGGCGCGATCCTCGACCGTAACGGCCTGCGCCCCGGGCGTTATGTGGTTACGAACGACGACCTCGTCATCATGGCTTCTGAAGCGGGTGTGCTCGACCTCGAACCCGATCAGGTGAAGATGAAAGGCCGCCTGCAACCGGGAAAGATGTTTCTCGTGGATACGGTCGAAGGCCGCATTGTTCCGGACAAAGAAATCAAGCATCGCCTGGCTTCGCGACAGCCCTACGCGCAGTGGCTCAAAGACAACCAGATTACGATCGATCAATTGCCCGCGCCCACGCGCATGCATCACCCCGACGCAGAAACCTTACTTCGCCGCCAGCGTGCCTTCGGCTACAGCGACGAAGACCTGCGCATGATCCTCGGTCCCATGGCTTCGAACGGCCAGGAACCGGTTGGCTCGATGGGCACGGATACGCCACTGGCCTGTCTCTCCGATCGTCCACAATCGCTCTTCAACTATTTCAAGCAGCTCTTCGCGCAGGTCACGAATCCTCCGATTGATCCCATCCGCGAAGAGATCGTCATGTCGCTGGCCAGCTACATCGGCAGCGAGCGCAACATTCTCTCGGAAGAGCCCGAGAACTGTCACATGTTGAAGCTCGCTCATCCGCTGCTGACGAACGTCGAACTCGAAAAACTGCGCCGCGTTTCGACGGGGGACCTGCTCGCCATCACGCTGCCCGCTCTCTTCCGTGCCAGCGAAGGCGAAGCCGGATTGAAGCGCGGACTCGATGAGCTATGTCAGCGCGCATCGCTCGCCGGACGAGCCGGATACACGCTGCTCATTATTTCCGATCGCGGTGTGAATAAAGATTACGCGCCCATCCCGAGCCTGCTGGCGCTGGCCGCAGTTCATAACCTGCTGGTGCAAGAGGAGACCCGCACTCAGGTCGCGTTGATCACAGAATCGGGCGAGCCTCGTGAAGTGATGCATTTCGCTCTGCTCAGCGGATACGGCGCTAGTGCCATCAATCCCTATCTCGCATTAGAGAGCGTTGAAAATCTCGCCCGTCGCGGGGAGTTATCCGACGGCGTGACTCCCGATATCGCCGTCAAGCACTTCATCAAGTCGGTGAATAAAGGTCTGCTCAAGACTTTCGCGAAGATGGGGATCTCGACTCTCCAGAGTTATCAGGGCGCACAGGTTTTTGAGGCAATCGGCTTGAACAAAACATTGATCGATTCGTACTTCTCGGGAACCGCGTCTCGCCTCGAAGGCGTCGGCCTTGATGTACTCGCGCGCGAAGCGCAGTTGAAGCACGACTATGCGTTCCTTCCGCTGACGGAGCACGAAACTGAACTCGCCATCGGAGGAACCTATCATCAGCGCGCCAACGGTGAATATCACCTGCTCAATCCCCAGACGATCAGCAAACTGCAGCAGGCCGTCAGGCAGGAAAGCGTCCAGACTTTTCAGGAGTACACCGATCTCATCGACGCGCAGAGCAGCAACCTGTCCACGCTCCGCAGCCTGATGAAGCTGAAGAAGACCGACAAGCCCGTTCCTCTCGACGAAGTCGAGCCCGCCAAAGAAATCGTGAAGCGCTTCACCACCGGCGCGATGTCGTTTGGCTCCATCAGCAAAGAAGCGCACGAAACTCTGGCCATCGCGATGAACCGCATCGGTGGCAAATCCAATACCGGCGAAGGTGGCGAAGACGAAGAACGCTTCAAGCCAGACGCGAACGGAGACCTGCGCCGCAGCGCCGTGAAACAAGTCGCATCGGCGCGATTTGGAGTTACCACGAACTATCTCGTCAACGCCGATGAATTACAGATCAAAATGGCGCAGGGTGCAAAGCCCGGAGAAGGCGGCCAGCTCCCCGGCCACAAAGTCGATGAGGTGATCGCGCGCGTTCGTCATTCCATCGCCGGTGTCGGATTGATTTCTCCTCCGCCCCATCACGACATTTACTCCATCGAGGATCTGGCGCAGCTCATTTACGACCTCAAGAATGTGAATCCGCAGGCCCGCATCGCCGTAAAGCTGGTCGCCGAAGTTGGAGTCGGCACGGTGGCGGCGGGCGTCGCCAAGGCCCACGCCGATGTAGTGCTGATCAGCGGCGACAGTGGAGGCACCGGTGCGTCGCCGCTAAGCTCGATCAAACATGCGGGCATTCCGTGGGAACTTGGTTTAGCCGAAACGCAGCAAGTGCTGCTGTTGAACGATCTGCGCAGCCGGATCAAAGTGCAGACCGACGGCAAACTTCAGACCGGCCGCGACATCGTGGTTGCCGCGTTGCTCGGCGCGGAAGAATTCGGTTTCGCGACCACGCCCTTGATCGCGATGGGCTGCGTCATGATGCGCAAATGTCATCTCAACACATGCTCGGTCGGCATCGCCACGCAAGACCCGGTGCTGCGCCAGCGTTTTCAGGGGCAGCCCGAACACGTCATCAATTTCTTTTTCTACCTGGCGGAGCAGGTCCGGCAATACATGGCCGATCTTGGTTTTCGTCACATTGATGAGATGGTCGGGCGCGTTGACATGCTTGACGTGCAACCCGCCGTCGATCACTGGAAGGGCCGCGGCCTCGACCTTTCTGCGATTCTTTACAACCCGCCCGTGCCGTCGCGCGTGGCCCGCCGCTCGGTGCAGGCGCAGGACCACGGACTCGAACAAGCTCTGGATCATCAGATTCTCGCCGAGTCTCAGCCCGCCATCGAATCGCTAACGCCGGTTGAAATCAAACTCCCCGTGCGCAACATTCACCGCTCCGTTGGCACCATGCTGAGCGGAGCGATCGCCCGCCGCTACGGTTCCGGCGGCCTGCCGGACGATACGATTCGCGTTCACCTCGATGGATCTGCCGGGCAAAGCCTGGGAGCGTTCCTCGCCAAGGGAGTTACGCTGACGCTCGAAGGCGAAGCGAACGACTACGTCGGTAAAGGCTTGTCTGGCGGCCGATTGATCGTCTATCCGCCGCGAAAGTCCACCTTCGAGCCCGAAAAAAATATACTGATCGGCAACGTTGCCCTCTACGGTGCGACCAGCGGCGAAGCATTTTTCAACGGAGTGGCCGGCGAGCGTTTCGCCGTCCGCAATTCTGGAGCGACTGCTGTCGTCGAAGGCGTTGGAGACCACGGCTGCGAATACATGACCCGCGGCCTCGTCGTTGTGCTCGGAGCATGCGGCAGAAATTTCGCCGCCGGCATGAGCGGCGGCGTGGCCTATGTATTTGATGAGCGCCGCGATTTTACCGAGAAGCGCTGCAATCTCGAATCGGTCGATCTGGAACCGATCGTTGAAATACAGGATGCCGGCCTCGTCGAAGCAAAGTTCGTCGACGCGAACCTGGTCAAGGGTCTCGTCACCCGCCATCTCGAGCTGACCGGCAGTCCGCGCGCCGCCTGGATTCTCGACAACTGGTCAGAGGCGCTGTCGCGTTTTATCAAAGTGTTTCCGCACGAACACAAGCGCGTGCTCGGAGTCGGCCGCCGTCGACAGCCTTATATTCCGAGTTTGCCAATGGCAGTCCTTTCTTCGGGTCAGCAGGTGCAGCATGGGTAAGGACACGGGATTCCTCGAATTCACGCGTGAACACGCACCCAGGCGCCCCGTGACCGAGCGCGTCAACGACTGGTTCGAAATCTATCTCGACTTTCCCGAAGAGAACCTGCGTACTCAGGGCGCGCGCTGCATGGACTGCGGCGTCCCGTTTTGCCAGACCGGATGCCCCGTCAACAATCTCATCCCCGATTGGAACGACCTCGTCTATCACGGCCGCTGGAAAGAGGCGGTACGCCAGTTGCATGCGACCAACAATTTCCCCGAATTCACCGGACGAATCTGTCCAGCGCCGTGCGAAGCCTCATGCGTGCTGGGGATCAACCAGCCTCCCGTGACCATCAAGCAGATCGAAAAGAATATCGTGGAGCGCGGATTCGCCGAAGGCTGGATTCATCCCGAGCCACCAAAGGTTCGCACAGGCAAGAAAGTAGCCGTTGTGGGCTCGGGCCCGGCTGGACTCGCCGCTGCACAGCAGCTCTGCCGTGCCGGGCACGCGGTCACGGTCTACGAAAAAGCAGATCGCATCGGCGGCCTGCTCCGTTACGGCATCCCCGAATTCAAAATGGAGAAGCACATCATTGATCGCCGCCTGGAACAAATGTCCGCGGAGGGCGTTAAATTTGTCACCGATGCGGAAGTTGGAAAGAACGTTGCAGTTGAAGATCTGCGCCGCGATTTCGATGCCATCGTCCTCGCCGGCGGAGCAGAGTGGCCGCGCGATCTAAACGTCCCCGGTCGCGAACTGAAAGGCATCCATTTCGCGATGGACTACCTGCCGCAGCAAAACCGCCGCTGCCACGGCGACACGATTGCTCGTCAAACAGACGACGCCGAAACAGAAATCCTGGCGACCGGCAAACGCGTCGTCATCATCGGAGGCGGCGACACCGGCGCCGATTGCCTCGGCACCAGCCATCGCCAGAAGCCGCTCTCCGTGCACCAGTTCGAGATCATGCCCAAGCCGCCGGACGATCGCTCGCCCTCGACTCCGTGGCCGCTCTGGCCGATGCAACTGCGCACCGAAGGAGCGCACGAAGAAGGCGGCATCCGTGATTGGAGCATCGCCACCACCAAATTCACCGGTTCGGCCGACGGCCGAGTTCAGCAACTACACGCCGTCCGCGTCGGCCCAGCGCCTAAGTTCGAGCCAATTGCGGGTTCCGAGTTCACAATGGAAGCGGATCTCGTGCTGATCGCGATGGGATTCGTCGGCCCCGTACGGAACGGAATGATCGAGCAGTTGGGAGTGAAGCTTGATCCGCGCGGCAACGTGGCGACCGACCAGAACAATATGTCGTCCGTCCCCGGAGTCTTCGCAGCCGGCGACATGCGGCGCGGCCAGTCGTTAGTTGTATGGGCAATCGCCGAAGGCCGGAAGACTGCGGCAAGCATCGATGCCTACTTGCAAACTCCGACAGCGCAGTGGGCTCAGAGACTTCGGCGATTGAGATCGCCGGAAGCCGGGCTGTCGAGCCCAGGTTAGCGCACGGTGCTATTCTAATTTTCGCGCCGCCGATTCGATCAGCGCAGCCTCATCCTCCAGCGCCTTAGAGGCGCGAACGATCTCCGTTTCCGCCTCGGCATACTTCTTCAGTTCGATTCCCTCACGCACGCCCGGCACGGTCTTCACCCCATAACCCGAATAAACTCCCGGAGCGTACAACAAGTGCTTGTACCAGGACCGCCGCGGCAATCCATCGTCGTTCGTCAGCTTGCGCTCGCTCGCGATCAGTTCGCGATTCAACGCCGCGAGCTTGGCCGCAAAGGCTTCGTCTCCCAAACTCGCCTGCTTTTGCGACAGCGCCTGTTCGTAATGCTTAGCGCTGCGAGTCAGAGAATCGACGGCGTTTTGCATTGGCGCAAAATTCAAGTGTGGAGGAACGTCTTCCTTCGCCGGAGCAACTGTCGGCCGGCGTGGATCGAACGTGGCCTTGAACATCCCTTCGTCGATTTCCTGATTGCGTTCGCGAATCTCTTCCTGCTTATCGGCCAGTAGTTTCTCTAAATTTTTCGTGTACGTCTCGACCGTGTCGGCAAAATTCACGAAGTCGAACGGCAATACCTCCGCGTCCGCCAAACGAAGCACAGATGTTCCCACCGTCTGCGCCAGCGCGCGTCCAAACACGAAATCCGTGTCGGAGAAATGCGTGTACCAGTAGAAATCGTCGTAGATAGAATGATAGATGCCCTGCTCGTCCTCGCCGGCGTATGACAGATCCAGGGTTGCGACGCCGATGTGATCGAGGAATCCAGTGAAGTCCGTGCCCGAACCGAGCGCCGCGATGCGCAGATCGGCGCGTTGCCGGAGTTCTTTCTTGTCGTCGGCGGACTTCGCCTCAGCAATCTTCGTCAGTTGCGCGCGCTGCCACACCGTCATTTTCGACTCGGGATCTTCGATGTCACGCGCCACTCCGTTAATGAAATGCTCAAGGCTGTGTGACCCGCCCATATTCAGAATGCCGCGATCATTGCCATCGGTGTTGATATAGACGGCTGCGTGCTCGCGCAGTTCGTCCGCGTGCGCCTCGACCCATTCCGTCGATCCCAGCAGCATCGGCTCTTCGCCATCCCACGCGCAATAGATGATCGTCCGCCGCGGTTTCCATCCCTGTTTCAGCAACAGGCTCATCGAGCGTGCTTCTTCAAGCAAAGAAACTTGCGCAGAAATCGGATCTTCCGCCCCATTCACCCACGCATCATGATGATTGCCTCGGATAATCCATTCATCGGGAGCAACGCTGCCCGGAATTTTCGCAATCACGTCATACACAGGCTTCGTGTCCCAATTAAAAGCGACCTTTAGATGAACCCGCGCCGGGCCCGGCCCCACGTGATAAGGAATAGGAAGCGTCCCGCGCCACTCGTCGGGAGCCATCGGTCCCGCGAGCGCTGCCAGCAAGGGCTGCGCGTCGCCGTAAGAAATTGGGAGCACCGGAATCTTCGTGATGCTTTTCGCTTCGCTGAGGGCTAAACGTTTAGCCCCGGGCGTCGCGCCCACCCCAGGGGTTAGCGGATCGCCTGGGTTCGAGGAAGCAAAATCCATGACGCTGCCACGCTGCACTCCATCCGCGGGACGCATCGGTCCCGCCGGGAAAACATTGTCGCGCGTATAGCCGTCATCCTTCGGTTCCGAATAGATGAGGCAGCCGATCGCTCCGTGCTCGGCGGCAACTTTTGGCTTCACACCGCGCCAACTCTGATAGTACTTCGCGATTACAATCGCGCCCTTTACCGAAATTCCCAGCCGGTCGAGCTTTTCGTAGTCCTCGGGCAATCCGTAATTCACAAACACCAGAGGACCAGTAACGTCGCCGTCGATCGAATACGCGTTATACGTGGGCAACTGTTCCGACTTTTGATTCGAAGTTGGATCGACAGCGAGCGCCGGCTCTTCGAGCTTCGCGGTGAATTTCGTCGGCGCAGTCATCTCGAGCAGCCGCACTTTCGGCGTCGGAAACAGAACGTCGAACTGCTCGATGTGCGCGTCCAACCCCCACTCTTTGAAGTGAGCGAGAATCCACTCCGCGTTGTCTTTATCGTACGGAGATCCCACATGATGCGGTCGTGCACTCAACCGCCGCATGTATTCGCGCAGGTTGGCAGGGTCGGGGATGGCGCGCAACTTCGCCTCCCACTCACGTTCGCTTTGGCTGGATCGCGGAGAATAACCGGCCAACGGGGCGGGATTCGCAACCGGTTGGTCGGCCGCAAAAGATAAAGAGGGAATCACCAGGGTGAAGATCAACACCATCGCCAAAAACGGTCGCATGCAGCTCCTAGCTCCTTAGGTAGAGAAGGCTGCCATTATAACCGCACCCTGATTTGATCGGAGTCCGCCCTCACTTCACAAACGTAAGCCCATGCGGGACCAGATGAGAAAACACATAAGCGTAGAGCATGACGATGATTCCAACGATCGATCCGAGAGCAACCGAGTGCCACACTACGAATCGGAATATCGTGCCTTCGTTCCCGACTTGTTCCGTCGCTGAAGTTGCGATGGTGATCGATTGCGCATCCACCATCTTCCCCATCACGCCGCCCGCGCTATTGGCCGCCACCATCAGTACCGGATCGATCCCAAGTTGCTGCGAAGTGATGCGCTGCAAACTTCCAAACAGCGCGTTCGATGATGTGTCGCTCCCGGTCAACGCCACGCCGAGCCATCCAAGGAAAGTTCCAAAGAAAGGATAGGCCCAACCCGTCCGCGTAAAGGCCAGGCCCAGCACCGCATCCAGTCCCGAATATCGCGTCACGTATCCGAGACCGAGCATGAATGAAATCGCCACCACCGCCAGCCGCATGCGCACCAGAGTTCGCCAGAATGTTTTTGCCAAACGCCCCGGTCCCATGCCGAGCAACAATCCCGAAATGATCGCCGCCAGGAAGCACGCAGTGCCGGTTGCCGAAAGCCAGTTGAAGTCATAACGAGCCGCTTCGGCCGTAGGCTTGGCAACCACAGGCGCTGCGCGAAAGATCGCGTTGTGCAGATAGGGAACATCCCAGCCCGGCGGGCCGGGCCGCACTTTTCCGTCCGGGAGCATCACCTTGAATGCCGGAGTGGTGGCCTGATTGATCGCGAGTTTGATCTTAGGCAATCCCCAAAGCAACACCAGCACCGACAGAATCGCGAACGGCATCCACGCCTTCAGCACTTGGCCGGCCGAATACGAGATTGGCGTGGTACGAACGTAGCCATCGAATTCCTTCGCGGCCCACTCCCCTCCGGCTCGATCGGCGACCGGCGCCGTCGGAGGCGGAAGGACTTGTTCTTCTTTCTCATAATCAAAACGCCAGATCTTCTTCGGTTTCCAAAGATGCAGAAAGGCGACGGTCGCGACAATCGACACCACGGCGCCCATGATGTCCACAAGATTGCTGTCGACGTAGTTCGACCAGAAAAACTGCGTGATGCCGAAAGAGAATCCGACCACGAGAATCGCGGGGAGCACCTCGATCGTCTCGCTCCATCCGACCATCGTTCGTACCAGCCAAAACGGCACAATGACCGCAGTGAAAGGGAGGATGCGTCCGATCATCGCGTTCAAATCCGATTCCGGAAGCCCCGAGACTGCCGCGAGCGTGTGCACCGGCGTACCGATCGCTCCCCATGCCACCGGGGCGGTGTTGGCGATCAAATTCAACGCGGCCGCGTGGAATGGCCTGAAGCCGAGCCCGATCATGAACGCTCCAGCGATAGCGACGGGCGCGCCGAATCCTGCCGCACCCTCGATGAATGCGCCGAAGCAGAACGCCACCAGCAGCACCTGAAGACGCCGGTCGGGAGTGATGCCGGCGATCGATTCCTTCATGATCTCGAACTGCCCAGTCTCGACCGAAATGTCGTACAGATAAACCGCGGCGAGCACGATCCACGCAATTTTCAGCAGGCCAAACGCGACTCCGTAGGCAAAACTAGTGGCCGCAAGCGCGACCGGCATTTTAAAAAACACCACCGCCACCAGGGCCGCAGTGAAAGCTCCGGCGATCGCACACAAGTGCGGTTTCACTTTGAGTCCGGCGAGTAGCCCGAACAGAACCACGATCGGCAGGGAAGCGACCAGCGTTGAAAGCCACCAATGACCCAGCGGGTCATAAACTTGAGTCCAGTGCATGTCGTATCCTTCTAGACTTCAGGTCACAATTTCAGGCAAAGGCTTCCGGCAAACAACGCGCACAAGAATCCTCTAGCGCGGGCGTAAAAGCAAGCGGAAATTCAGCTGACATTCGCCGTCCGAACGGCAGGCTCGCGCCCCAAGATGCTAGATTATAGGGTTCATGTCCGCTCCCAATTCTCTATTTGTCCGCGCTGCCAAGACTCAGCCCACCGAACGCACTCCGATCTGGCTCATGCGCCAGGCCGGGCGCTATATGCCGGAGTATCGCTCCATTCGCAAGCAATATTCCCTCATCGAGATTTGCAAGAAGCCTGAAGTCGCGGCCCAGGTGACGATCGAAGCGGCCGAAATTCTCAAAGTCGATGCGGCCATCATCTTCGCCGATCTTCTGCTGCCGCTCGAAGTGATGGGCTTGCCCTTTCACTTTTCCGCCGGCGAAGGTCCACGGATCGAAAAGCCGATACGCACTCCCGAAGACATTGCTCAACTGCGCACCGATCGCGCCGCCGATCTCGGCTACGTTGCGGAAGCGATCAAGCTGGTTGTCAAACACTTCGGCGACAAGCTTCCCGTCATCGGATTCTGTGGCGCTCCCTTCACGCTCGCCAGCTACATGATCGAAGGCGGAGGCTCACGCAACTACATTTTCACCAAAAAGATGATGTACTCCGAGCCCGCCGCGTGGAATTCGTTAGTGAAGAAGTTGGTCGCGGTCACGTCGGAATATTCCGCCGAGCAGGTGCGAGCCGGCGCCGACACCATCCAGATTTTTGACAGCTGGGTCGGTTGCCTGAGCGTTGAAGACTATCGCACCTATGTTTTGCCGCATGTCACCGATCTCGTGAAGCGGCTGCAAAAAACTGGAGTCCCAATCATCTACTTCGGTACCGACACCGCCACGCTCTTGCCATCGATGCAGGAATCAGGAGCCGACGTCATCGGCCTCGACTGGCGCATTCCGCTCGACACTGGATGGAAGAGTCTCGGAAACGAAGGTGCCGTGCAGGGAAATCTCGATCCCGTGCTGCTCTTCGCCGATTGGAAGGAAATTAAATCGCGAGCCGAAGCCATCTTGCGCCAGGCCGCCGGACGCCCCGGCCACATCTTCAATCTCGGTCACGGCATTCTTCCAGAAACTCCGGTCGACAACGTGAAAGCACTCTGCGATTTTGTCCGCGACCATTCGGCGGAGTTCAAGAAGGAGCGCAAATGAGGTCCGTATCAGGGCATCGCTTGAGCGATGCCGCATGTTTGTGTGGCGCGGGCGCCCTCGCCCGCGGCTTTTGACTTTGTGTGGCGACACGGCTTTAGCCGTCGAGGTAACACTATCGCTCAGGAACATTTTTTCGGGAGCTTGTTCGGGCGCTTGCGGGAGGGCTCATAAATGACGTCCTGCCCGTTGGGACTCGCCGGCCAGTGCTACTGTGCCAAAAGCACGCGCTCATTCTCTGCGTCCGCCCCCACCAAAACCGCCGTGCTTCTCCTCGCCCACGGTACTCCCGACAATCCCGACCAGATTCCAGAGTACCTCCGCTACGTCACCGGAGGCCGTCCGCTCCCGCCGCAAGTCATCGAAGAAATCCGTCATCGCTATTCGCTGATCGGCTTCTCCCCACTCGCCTGCTGGACTCTTCTCCAAGCCGACCAGCTTTCGCAAGAACTCCAAATGCCCGTCTTCGTCGGCATGCGCAACTGGAAGCCCTTCATCGCCGATGCCGTCAAAGCGATCGCCGCGCAAAAATTCGAGCGCGTAATCGCTATCTGCCTCGCTCCGCAAAATTCGCGTACCAGCGTTGGACTCTACCGCAGCGCTGTTACTGCTCAGAACTCCGCGCATTTCGAACTTGATTTTGTCGACGAGTGGCACGATCAGCCTCTCCTCGCCACGGCCTTCGCCGAAAACCTGCGCGCCGCGTGGGCCAAAGCCAACGCCGAATACGGCGGAACGTTATCCGGCACCTTGTCCGGCACTCTGCCCATCATCTTCACCGCCCACAGCGTGCCCGCGCGCACCATCACCGAAGGCGATCCCTACGAAGCCCAGTCCAAAGAAACCGCCCAGTTGGTAGCGAAAGCCGCCGGCCTGGCAGACGATGCCTGGACCTTCGCCTTCCAAAGCCAGGGCATGTCCGGAGGTCAGTGGATCGGCCCCACCGTAGAAGAAACAATTCTGAGCCTCAAAGCCAAAGGCCACCGCGGAGTGTTCATCCACCCCGTAGGCTTCCTCTGCGATCACGTAGAAGTGCTCTACGACATCGACATCTTCTTCAAACAGTTCGCAGAAAAAGAAGGACTGCGCCTATGGCGAGCCGAATCATTGAACGGGTCGAAGACGTTGACGGCAGCGTTGGCGGAGTTGGTGCGGGGCCGGGTGGGAGCAGCTGGGACTTAGTAGCGCCGGGAGACGACCGTTCGGCGTATTCCGTGTAAACACTCGACTATGGCAAGGAGCCGATAAAATCGCGCCCTAAGACCTCAAAGGAGTGATGACTTGTCGAATCTTCCTGAAGGCTGGACTGACGATATGAACATCGCGGTACCTCCAGGGCACACGCTGGATGAGGTCGTCGATTACGTTCTTGAAGGGACGATCCGACGCGATTCTGCAGTAATTATGATCCAACATCTCAAGGCCGCCTTCGGGCTTTCTCAATCGGACGCCGAGTTGGCGCTAGATAGGGTCTGTGGGGGAGTTGTCCGCGCCGCTACTGGAAGAGCTACAAACTGCCCCGCTGAAGACAAAGATCCGCTCGCCTTCGTCAGTTATCAGAAGTGTCTCAAGAAGCCGGCATTGATCACGGCAATCTATCCTCAATTCGCGAAGTCGCGCAAGCCTTGGTGGCGGAGATTGCTGTCATAATATCGTCATTACCCCAGTCACGCAGAAGCGGCTTGTCGACGCAACGGATTCGGGCCACGGTTGGGACCCAAAGTCGAAAGCCTAAGCTCGTAGCTCAAAGCTAGCAGCTAGCAGCTTCTTTATGCCACGTATCGCCATCATCGGCGGCGGAATCTCCGGCCTCTCGGCTGCGTTCACGCTTGAAGAAAAACGCCAGTCCGGAGCGGAGGTCGAGTACGTCCTGTTCGAATCCTCCCCGCGTCTCGGCGGCGTTCTCGTCACGAAACACATCGATGGCTGCCTGATCGAGGGCGGAGCCGATTCCTTTCTCACCGAAAAGCCCTGGGCTTCCGATCTTTGCCGCAAGATCGGGCTCGGCGATCAACTCGTCGGTTCCAACGATTCCGAGCGTCGCACCTTTATCGTCTCCAAAAACAAACTGATCGAGATGCCCGACGGACTCATGTTCATGGTCCCGACCAAGATCATCCCGACCGTGCGTTCGCCGCTTTTTTCCTGGAGCACCAAAATCCGCATGGCTGCCGAATGGTTCCATCCTCCGCACAAAGCTGAGGAGGACGAGACCGTGGCCGAGATGGTGAAGCGCCATTACGGTTCTGAAATGGTGGACCTGCTTGCCGATCCTTTGCTCTGCGGCATCTATGGCGGCGACGCGTCGCAGTTGAGCGTCCGCGCCGTGCTGCCGCGCTTCGCCGACATGGAATCGAAGCACGGCAGTCTTGGCCGTGCTCTGCTCAAGGCCCGGTGGAAGATGCGGAATACCCAAAAGGCTCCTGCGCGCCCTCTCTTCACCTCGCTCAAAGATGGCATGCAGCAGATGGTCGATGCGCTCATTCGCTTCCTCGACCCCAAGTGTTTGCAGACCTCCGCGCCCGTGGAGTCAGTCATCCGCCAGGATAACGGGTGGACGGTTTGCGCCGGATACAAGACCGATCATTTCGACGCCGTGATCGTCGCGACCCCGGCTCACGCCGGAGCGTCCGTCCTCGCAGCGACCGATGAAAACCTGGCCCGCGAACTCGGAGAAATCAACTACAGCTCTTCGGTCACGGTCACGCTCGGCTACGACGAAAAAGTGCGTGCCAAGCTTCCGGGCTTCGGATTCTTAGTGCCGCGCACCGAAGGCCGCCGCATGCTGGCGGCGACTTTCGTCCACAACAAATTTCCTCACCGCGCTCCTGAAAATCGCTCCATCGTCCGCTGTTTTCTCGGTGGCGCGCGCGACGAGAAAATCTTGCAGGTCAGCGACAAAGATATTCTGAATATCGTTCGCGAAGAATTGCGACAGATTATTGGGCTTGACGCCGAGCCTATCTTCGCCAGCGTCTTCAAGTGGAAGTCCGCAATGGCACAGTACTCGGTCGGTCATCTCGAGCGTTTAAACCGCATTGAAACGCTGCGCCAGAAATTTCCAGGCCTCGCCCTGGCCGGTAACGGCTTTTGCGGCATAGGAGTTCCAGATTGCGTGCGCTCTGGCACCGACGCCGCAGGCAAAATTCTCGCCGAGATGGGCATGTGGTCCAAAGCCTAATAACGTTGTCATCCTGAGCGAAGCGAGACCTTCACAAAGTGAAGGCCTCGCGCAGTCGAAGGACCCCGTGCTCCCATGGACGACGATGAACATAGCAAGGCGTTCCCACGATGAAGTTGCCCGTACGGAGCAAGACAGGTCAGCAGCAAGAAGAGCGGCGAGGTGAGAACGCCTTGCTTTGCCGCAGTAGTATTGGCGGGCATGGGGTCCTTCGACTCCGCATGGCTCTCGGCTTCGCCGAGGGCCTTGCTCCGCTCAGGATGACAAAGCATTGAGGTTTTGACGCCGCAGATCGTCCAGAATTACCGCAGTAACGTTCCTTCCAGTCCCCGGTTGCGCGAAACTATCAAAAGGCTTGCGGGTTAATACAATTGCCGCAGGAATTCGGGAGTTGCCATGAAGATTCTGTTGACCACGTTGTGCCTCGCCGGAGCGCTCTGTTTCGCCCAACAAAATTCGTCACCAGACATGAAAGACATGAAGGGCATGAACATGCCCGGCCACGACATGTCCCAGATGGGCCAAGACTCCGGAGCCGACTCCGACGCCGGCGCCCATGCCATGCACGCCATGGAAGGCCACCACATGGAAATGGGCGCGCACATGAAGATGACCGCGCTTCGCACTCAGCAACCTGGCGATGCCGAGAAAGCTCAGAAAGTTGTTGAAGCGGCGCGCGGGGTCATGGAGAGATATAAGGATTACCACGTCGCCTTGAACGACGGCTTCAAGATCTTCCTGCCGAATATTCCGCAGAAGCAATATCACTTCACCAACTATCGCTACGGATTCGAGGCGCGCGCAAGCTTTAATCCCGATCACCCAACCTCGCTGCTTTACGAAAAGAACGGAGACGACTATCGGCTGGTCGGCGTCATGTATACCGCACCCAAGAGTTTCACCGAAGACGATCTGAATCAGCGCATCCCGCTCAGCATCGCGCAATGGCACGAGCATGTGAACTTCTGCCGCGCGCCAGAAGGCCACAAGATGGAAAATTTCGGGCCGAATGCGAAATTTGGCCTCAAGGGCTCGATCACAACCCAGGCGGACTGTGACGCCGCTGGCGGACAGTTTCTCCCCATCGTATTTAATTGGATGGTTCATCTCTATCCGCTGGAGAAAGACTCGGCGCAAGTCTGGTCAGTCGAGCGTCAACACGCGGATTAGTCGAGCACTCTAGCCGCGAAGCCCTATCCCTCATTACTCCGTCCGCCCGTCCCTGTCTGATATTCTTAATTTTTCCCCCGCTCAACTCCCATGGACACTCCCGCTCCCGCGAGCCAATGGAAGATTATTGTTGCGTTCGCGCTGGTCTACGTTTTCTGGGGCTCGACCTACCTCGGCATCGGCATTGCGGTTGAGGAAATTCCTCCCGGCCTGATGTGTGCTGCCCGCTTTCTGATTGCCGGGATCACAATGCTCGCCTATTGCGCCGTCACTGGACGCCGCGTTCGTTTTTCGCCGGTCCAACTCTGGCATCTGGCGGCCGTCGGCATACTGCTGCTGATGGGTGGCAACCTGACGCTCGCCTATGCGGAACGCATCGTTCCCACAGGACTGGCCGCGCTGCTGATTGCTGTGACTCCGCTGTGGTTTCTCGTGCTCGATTCACTCTTGCTCGGAGACCATCACATCTCGCGCCGCGGAAAAATCGGACTCGGCATCGGAATCGCCGGCATTGTCGTATTGATTTGGCCCGACCTTCGGCATCCAAACGCCATCGGTCATCGCGAGCTGTGGTGGTCGCTGGCGCTGTTGCTCGGCTCGTTCAGTTGGGCATTTGGTTCGGTCCTGTCGAAAAAGTGGCAGACCGCGGCAGCCGATCCTTTCAGCGCCATTGCCTGGCAAGTCATCTTCGCCGGAATCGCCAATCTGCTTTTTGCATTGCTCTTTGAAAGATCAGCGCCCGTGCAATGGACCGCGCGCGGTGTGGGCGCGATTCTATATCTCGTCGTCTGCGGCTCATGGATCGGATACACCGCCTACATCTGGCTGTTGCAACATGTCCCAACCTCCAAAGTTTCGACCTACGCTTACGTCAATCCTGTGGTCGCAGTTTTTCTCGGATGGCTCGTTCTCCACGAACGCGTTGACCGCTACATTCTTGTCGGCAGCGCAATCATCATCGCTTCCGTCGTGCTGGTGACCAGCGCGAAAATATCGCATCGAATGGCGACAGAAGAAGTGCCCGCGGTCGAAGCGTAGGCAGTGCGCCACACCTATTCCTCTGGTTCTTCCGAGTCATTCACCACATCGACCACGCGACTACGAATGTTGAACACCAGTTTCTGATCGTCGTCGGGTTGGAACGTAACCCGCATCGGAGCGCGTTCCCAGACCGGCGGCGGACACTCGGAATCGGGGTCGTCATCGCCTCCAGTTTCGCCAGCATCTTTTTTCAGGATCGCTTTGCGCCGCCCGAGCTGGGCGACGATGGCGTAGAGTTTCTTGCCATCTTCAGAAACTCCGCAATACGCGATGTAGTCGCGATACCAACTGGCTGTTGAATAAAAGGGATCGAACTCCGGCAAGTTCAGCTGCGAGACGCGTCCTGTGAGACGGTCGACCAGCAGCCATCCTCCGCGTTGCCATTGCCAGCGTGGCGCTGGTAGCGCTTCAGTTGGGAGCGTATCGTTGACGCGAAACGCGCGCCGCACAACGAACAAGCGATCGGTGACTTCATGCGGCGTTCCGGTCGTGTATTCCTTAAGTCGCGTGTCGACGAACAGAGCGCGCACTTTCAAGTCGAACAACTTCTGTCCCGTAGCGTTCGGCCATTTGGCGGAGACCCATTTTCCGAATGTGATGACGTGCGGTTTCGTGACAGCACCACATGGGGCGCATCCAACGGAACACGCGACAACAAGAAGAATGAATTTCCGTAGCATAGTGCCCAGCATCGTCCCACACTTGCACAAGCGCCACCCGGCGCGCTATGACGCCTGAACACCCGAGATGTTCGGTTTCCCTGACACCTAAAACCTGACACCTGATACCTGCCTCTCCAGTGGCGCGCATCGCGACGTTATGTGAAACTAGACCATGGGTTTCCCCCCGCGGCCTCGCCGCACAACCTTATCTCGGCCGGCGAGTTCTTACTCTGGTATGGCCGATTTGCTGATCGGGCGCCGCAAGCAGTCAATTCTCGTGGTCGACGACAACCAGATGAATGCGGACCTGCTCAAGCAAATGCTCGCGGCGCGGGGTTATCATACGGTTGCCGTCCAGAACGCTGCTGCCGCCGAAGCCGAGATCCGGCGTGAAGCCCCCGACCTGATCCTGCTCGACGTGATTATGCCCGGCAAGACCGGCTACGAATTGTGCCGCGAACTCAAAGACAATCCTCAGACGCGATTGATTCCGATCGTCATGATTACCGGCCTGAGCGCTCGCGAAGACCGCGTGAAGGGAATCGAAGCCGGGGCCGACGATTTTCTCACCAAACCGATCAGCGCCGAAGAACTCTACGCACGAGTGAGTTCGTTGCTCAAGTTGAAGGAGTTCACTGACGAACTGGAATCAGCCGATTCCGTGCTCTGCACGCTGGGCCTGAGCGTCGAAGCGCGCGACCCCTATACCGAAGGCCACTGCGAGCGGTTGGCCACGAACGCCGTCGATCTGGGCCGCTTCCTAGGCGTAGACGAAGAAAGTATCGTGGCCCTGCGACGCGGAGGCTACCTGCACGACCTCGGCAAGATCTCCGTGCCCGACGAAATCCTCAAGAAGGGAACCGACCTGACTCCCGCCGAGTGGGAGATCATGAAGCGGCATCCCGTAACCGGCGAATCCATTTGCAGGCCGCTAAAGTCGCTGCGCCTCGTGCTGCCAATTATTCGCCATCACCACGAGCATTCCGACGGCAGCGGATATCCCGACGGCCTGCGAGCTGGCGAAATCCCGCTGTTGCCGCGCATCTTGCAGGTAGCGGACATCTACGATGCTCTCCGTACCGCGCGTCCCTACAAGCCTGCGCTTGGCCACGAACACGCCGCAATCACCATGCGTGCCGAAGCGAAGGCTGGCCTCTGGGACGAAGAGTTGGTCTCGGAGTTTTTCTCGATGCTCGACAAACGAGAACAAGTTGCGTGAAGCTGAGTCATTGAGTGATTCAGTCATTGATTCATTGAATCATTGAAAGTCTCGTTCGCACTTGACGCAAATGATTCAATGACTCAATGTCTTAATGATTCAATGTCCTTGACCTACAGCTTCGTCATCCCCGCCTATAACGAAAGCGCGCGCATCCGCCCGACGCTCGATGAAATTCTCCGTTACGTGCAGGAAAACAACTGGGACGCGGAAATCGTCGTCGTCAGTGATGGCTCGAGCGACGACACACCGCAAATCGTGCGCGAGTACAGCAAACTGCATCCGAATGTTGTGCTCGTGGAAAATCCCGGCAACCGCGGCAAAGGTCACAGCGTACGCAACGGCATGCTCCACGCCCGTGGCGAGATCTGCCTGTTTACTGATGCCGATCTTTCTTCTCCGATCAGCGAGGCCCAGAAGCTGTTTGATGCGATCGGGCGGAGCGCCGATATCGCCATCGGCTCCCGCTGGCTTGACGCGAAACTGCAGACCGAGCGCCAGCCTTTCTACCGCCAGGTCTTTGGAAGAGTTTTTAATTTAGTACTGCGGGTCGTGCTCGGCCTGCACTTCGCCGACACGCAATGTGGGTTCAAGGCCTTTCGCCGGGAAGCCGCGATGCGCATTTTCCCGCTGCAGAAAATTCAGGGCTGGGCATTCGATCCCGAAGTTTTGTTTCTGGCCCGCCGTGCGGGGTTTCGCGTCGAAGAGGTCCCGGTTCTGTGGGCGCATGACGAGGGCACGCGGCTCCATCCTTTTCGCGACGGAATGCTGATGTTCGGCGAAGTGTTGTGGATCCGTTGGAATGCGATGACGGGCGCCTACACTTCTACGCCGGTGCCATCTCCAGAAAAATCATAGCCGCGGTGTCCGTGAGCGATGTGCGTGGTCACGTGGGTGTGTCACGACACGAGCACCGCACGAGCTAAGAAGCTGCCCGGCTGCTCGTGCCAGCCGCCAACCGTACAGACTCCACGATCTGCGCGCCCATCTCTTCCGTGGAAACCGCTCGCTCACCGGCGCGCGCCAGGTCGCGTGTGCGGAAGCCTCCCGAAAGCGTCGCTATGACGCCGGCCTCCACGCACTCCGCTTCTTTCGTCAGATGGAACGTATGGCGCAACATCATCGCCACCGAAAGAATCGCGCCCAACGGATTCGCGATGCCCTGACCCGCAATATCGGGAGCCGATCCGTGAACCGGTTCGTACAGGCCGACCGGCCCTCCAATGCTGGCCGAAGCCAGCAGACCGAGCGACCCCACCACTCCGCCCGCCTCGTCAGAAAGAATGTCGCCGAACATATTTTCAGTCAGCACCACATCAAATTCCGTCGGCTTCAGCACCAGCGACATCGCGGCCGAGTCGACATACATGTGCGAGAGCTGCACGTCCGAAAATTCGCGCCCAATGCGAGTGACCACTTCGCGCCACAACCGCGAGCATTCCAGCACGTTCGCTTTGTCGACGGAGAGCAACTTCCGTTTCCGGCCACGCGCCAGTTCAAAGGCAACACGTGCAATGCGCTCAACCTCTGGTTCGCTGTAGCGCATGGTATTGACCGCCGCCCGCTCGCCCGAAGCGTCCGATGGGGGAGCCGATATCGACCGCGGCTCGCCGAAGTAGAGTCCACCGAGCAATTCGCGGACAATCAGAATGTCAGTCCCTTTGACAATCTCGGCACGCAACGGCGAAATGCTGGCCAGCGCGGGATAAAACACAGCCGGCCGGAGATTGGCGAACGCGCCAAGCTCCTTGCGGAGCCGCAGAAGTCCAGCCTCGGGCCTCAGTTCGCGCGGGTTGCGGTCAAATGCCGGGCTGCCCACCGCTCCAAGCAGCACCGCCTGTGAGCCGAGGCATGCCTGAATCGTCGCATCGGGCAGGGGATTGCCGAACTTTGCCAATGCGGCGCCGCCGATTTCTTTTTCGTCGATTTCCAGATCGTGGCCAAAGCCGTCGGCCACTTCTTCCAGAACACGAATGGCTTGTGAGGTGACTTCAGGGCCAATCCCGTCTCCGGGAAGGGAAGTGACGCGGAGTTGCATGCGATTCTCGATTCGCTAAGGGTAGGTCAGAGTTTCCAGGCCGCTAGTTTAGCAGGAGCAGAACACTCTACACGCCCCAGAGATAATCTTCCTGCTCGCCGTGATGCTCGCCGAATGGGATCGATACCGTCGCTTGGCCGGCGCTGCCTGCTACATGAGCAGCATGAGAATGAGCGTCATGAGCATTAGCAACCGCGGCAGAAGCGCGAGGGTAAGCCAATGAGGCAGTGGCCGGAGGAAATTTCTTTCCCTGATTCGCCGCATCATTGTTGTTGCTGCTGCTGGTGATGCCGCTGTTAACATCTTGGATCAGCTCCAGTAGATGGCCGTCCTGAACCTTCTTGATGCGATCCGCAAGCACGACAAATCTGCGATAGACTTCGTCCAACTCGCGGCGCTCAAATTGATGTCCCAACTGCTCGCAGCGTAAAGCGAGCGCATGACGGCCAGAATGTTTGCCCAGCACCAGCCGCGAATCGGGAACGCCTACCGATTGTGGCGTCATGATTTCGTAGGTCAGAGGATTCTTCAGCATTCCATCCTGGTGAATGCCGGCCTCATGCGCAAATGCATTGCGTCCGGTGATGGCCTTGTTCGGCTGCACGGCCACGCGCGTGATCTCCTCGAGCATCTGGCTCGCCGGAAAAATCTGTTCCCCCGCCGCCGCGGTTTCGTATGGATAGCGATCAGGCCGCACCCGCATCGCCATCACAATTTCTTCCAGCGAAGCATTGCCGGCGCGCTCGCCGATCCCGTTGATCGTGCACTCCACCTGTCGCGCGCCCTGTTGTACTCCGGCCAGTGAATTGGCGACCGCCAGACCGAGGTCGTTGTGGCAGTGCGTCGAGATCGTAACCTTGTCGATGCCCGGCACTTTTTCAACCAGCGTCCGGATCAGCTGCCCGTATTCCTCCGGCATGCTGTACCCGACGGTGTCGGGAATATTGACCGTTGTCGCGCCAGCCGCGATCACCGCTTCGACTACCTGGCACAGAAACGCTACGTCGGTGCGCGTCGCGTCTTCAGGCGAAAATTCAACATCCGAACACAACGACTTGGCGTGGGCGACAGCTTCCCGCGCCTGCTCCAGACATTGTTCGCGAGTGATCCGCAGCTTGTATTTCAGGTGAATGTCAGAAGTTGCGAGAAAAACGTGAATCCTCGGATGCGCCGCCCCCTGCAAAGCCTGCCATGCGCGATCAACGTCGCCCGTACACGCGCGTGCCAAAGCCGCAATGACGGGCCGCCGCACTGAAGCCGCGATGCTCTGCACCGCTTCGAAGTCGCCATCGGACGCGATCGGAAACCCCGCTTCGATTACGTCAACGCCGAGCCGGTCGAGTTGCTGGGCCAGTCGCAGTTTTTCCTGCACGTTCATACTGCAGCCCGGCGACTGTTCGCCGTCACGAAGCGTCGTATCGAAAATGGTTATGCGCGCCCGATCCATGGATTCCGTTCCTCCAAAGAAGTTACCTGTCTACTGTATCGGCGGATGGGGGCGAAAGAAAAGATGATTATGTTTACAATAACATTAGGATGAGTGATACTATTAGAATAAGTTATGCAGACTTGACGATCATACGATTCATAAAGAATCCACGGTTTCACTAGGCCCACATCTGAATCGGGTCTTTCAAAACGCTCTCCTCCAGAAACTGAGAACTGAGAACTGAGAACTGGCAACTGGGAACTGCTCTAATGGACCTTTCGCAACTCGAAGTCTTCCTCTCCGTGGCCCGCGAGCGCCGTTTTTCGCGTGCGGCCGAAAAGCTGTTTCGCACTCAATCGGCCGTCAGCCAGACCATCCGCAAACTGGAGATCGAAATCGGCGAGCCGCTTTTCGACCGTTCCTCGCGCGACGGCGTGCTGACCGATGCCGGACGCGTTTTGCAGGAGTACGCCGAAAAATTGCTCAACCTCCGTCAGGACGCGCAGACCGCCCTGGTCGAGATGCGCGAACTCCAAAAGGGCAAGCTGACCATCGCCGCCAACGAATTTACCGCGCTCTACCTGTTGCCGGTGCTGGCAGAGTATCGCCGCCTGCATCCGACCATCAAGATCACGGTCCGGCGCTCCCTCGGTAGTCAGATTCCTGACGATCTGCTCAAGCACAACGTAGAACTCGGCGTCCTCTCGTTCGATCCCCAGGATCCGCAGTTGCGATCCGCCGTCGTCTATATCGACCAACTGGCGTTTGTCGTGCCTCCGGGACATCCACTGGCCTCGGCCGGCGAAGTCAGCGTCAAGCAACTGGGCGCGGAGTCATTCGTCGCTCACATCGTGGCGTCGCCTTATCGTGAAAAAGTGATCGAAGCCTTCCGACGCCACAAAACTCCCTTACACATGGACGTGGAACTGCCCACGCTGCAAGCGATCAAGAAATTTGTCTGCATGGGTAACGGAGTCGCGTTGGTGCCGGAAATCAGTGTAGAAACCGAAATCAGCCGCGGCGATTTGGTCCGGGTCCCGGTCCATGATCTGCATTTTCAGCGCAAGCTACGCCTGGTCTATCGCCAGGAATCCAGCCTATCGCACGCCGGAAGAGCATTCCTGAAAGTGGCCGAGCAGGTGGCAAAAGATAAAGGCGGACGCTACCGCTTCCAGAGAGAAAAATAGAACGCCGCGCAATCCCTACGCCGGCCGTACTTCTTCCTGCACCATTGCCGCCATCGCTTCCGGCACGCTGCCGTAGACGTCGAAGACGGAAACCAGATTTGTGACCTCGAAAAGGTGCCGGACCGATTTCTTGGGGCTGGCAAACTTCAGTATGAACCCGGCCGCTTCCGCCCACATGTGCGTCAGCACCAGCTCGCCCAGTCCGCCGCTGTCCACCGAATCCACTCCCGCAAGATCCACCACCATGCGCCCCGCCGAAGGCAGCACCTCGGCCACCAGCGTCGAAAGCGCCCGTGCCTCGCTGCGAAAAATCATCCGCCCCTGGCAATGCAGCACCACCGCGCTGCCGATATTCCCCGCCTCCAGGCTGAGTTTGAGTTGCTTGTCGCTGCGGAGGCCAGTCATCGACGGCGCAACCGAAGCACCCAATGTAGCGGCTGGATTTTGGGGTTTCACCGCTTCACGTTAGCTCTGGATCGAGAAACGTGGGTTGCGGCGAGGTGAAAATTCGGTGAATTCCATCCCTACCCAGCCGCCGCTACTTCGAGTCTTTGCGTCTCGCGGAATCAGCGTGAGGAAGAACCGTTCGCCGCAAGGGCACGATCGCGCCCTTCGAAGCATCGGCGCCCGCCGAGGCCCGCGTCGCCACTTCATGCTGGATGAATTGCACGAACTCCTGAATCTGATGCTGCATTTCTTCCATCCGCTCGCGCATTTGCAGAATGATCGCCATCCCGCTGATGTTGACCCCGAGATCCCGCGCCAGCGACAGAATGAATTCCAGTCGCTGCAAATCCTCATCCGTATAGAGCCGCGTGTTGCCCTCGGTACGGCTAGGCTTGAGCAGCCCTTCGCGCTCATAAAGCCGCAACGTCTGCGGATGAATCTCATACATCTCAGCCACCGCCGAGATCATGTACGCGCCCTTGGATTTACGCTTGCTCACGGGTTCCCTCGCTACGCTCAGGATTTCGCGTGCGGGCTCCCGCTTCGCTCATGCCCGCAAACCGGCTCAACATGTACGCGTCCTTAGGATTTACGCTTGCTCATATCTCCGAGTAGAGTTCCAGCCCTGTCATGCGCGCGATTCGCGCAAAGTCCTTGTCGAGTGTAAAAACGCTGGCGCCGTGTTCCAGGGCAATCGCTGCAATGAGGGTATCAATTGTGCTGGACGTAATGCCTTTTCCTCGTCCGGCTCGGTAAATCGCGGCCGCGCTCCGGAAGGTGTCAAATCCCTTCGGCTCCAGCATGTCCCACTGTGCCAGAAAACGCTCAATCGCACCTGCGTCTCGCCTCAACCCCTGCAAAACCTCCGCAACCACGATCCCTGTCAGTGCGAAAGGCTCGCTCTCCTCAATCATCCGCCGCAGCTCAGCCCCACCGCGACCCGGCGACGGACGAAAGAAATCGACCCAGACTGAGCTGTCGACCAGAATCATCGATCACACCCGGTTTCTCCGCGTGGCCTTCAGATCGCCTTGCCAGATGCCGCTTCCGTAATACTTCAGGATTCCCTTGCGGCTTTCTGAACGCACCAGGAGATCAAGTGCCCGGTCGACGATCTGCCGTTTTGTCCGAAGTCGAGTCAGTTTACGCGCCTTCCGGATCAGGCTTTCATCGATCACGATGTTGGTTCTGCCCATGGATGTAATATACACCTCTTTCCGTGCATTTTGTGTATAGAGCGGAGCCTGCCCAGCCGCAAGAATCCATATACCAGAAAAGAGACGTGGGCAGCGGCGTCTCCAATCGATAACTAGATTCATGGCTTGAACAACTGGCACGGGATACAATGCCGGGCTATGGACATAGTGTCCCAGGGCCGATGGACGATGCCTTCATGACCATCCTCACCCGATTAACGCAATGGAGGGAGCAGGGCAAAATATCGCCCGAGCAGCATGCCCATCTGGCAGGCCTCTCCCGCGGAGAACCTTTCTCCCTTTTTCTCGAGCTGAACGTTCTGCTCTACGCTGGTGTGCTTGCGTTTGTTGCCGGACTCGGCTGGACGGTTAGCACCTGGTCGCATCAAATCGGTGACGTCCTCGTCCTGGCCACCCTCTCGATCATCCTCGCCGTTAGTTTCTGGTACTGTTTTTCCCGCGCGCCTGCCTGGTCTCCCGCCGAAACGCCCGCACCGAGTCCGATCTTCGACTACGTGCTTTACCTCGGAAGCCTTGTCTGGTCATTAGAACTCGCTTACATCGAGAACCGTTTCCACCTGCTCTCTGGGCAGTGGGATCTCTATCTTCTGGCGACTGCCGTCCTCTACTTCTTTCTCGCTTATCGTTTCGACAATCGCTTCGTGCTGTCGCTCGCTTTGTCCTCGCTCGCCGGATGGTTCGGGCTCAAGATCTCGCATTGGTCAGTCGGGCAATGGTCTACCAATCCGGACGCTGAGTATCGTGAATATGCTCTTCTCTACTGCCTGCTGGTCGGTATCGGCGGAGCACTTCTCCAGCGCCGCGGCCTGAAACCACATTTCTTCGGAACGTATCTGAACGTCGTGGCCAACGTTCTGTTCTGGGCTCTGCTCTCCGGCGTGTTCGAGCGAGACGGTTATGGCGTCTGGTTTCTCGCGTTGATTATCGCCTGTGGTGCGTCGCTCGCCTGGGGCATTACCCAACGGCAGTTTGCCTTCGTTGCGTATGCCGCTGTCTACGGCTACGTGGGAGTCAGTTCGCTGTTCCTCCGTGGCATCAGCGATTTCACGTCTGTCCTGTTCTATTTTGTCGTTAGCGGAGTGGCTATGCTCGTAGTGCTGGTCCAAATCGGGCGACGCTTCGGGAGGCCAGCGTGAGAATCTACAGTGCTTCCAGCGAAGAGACTCTGCGTGCCCGCAAACTCCTGAAGGACTGGGTCGGCGAGGGCTTCGTCACCAAAGCACAGTACCAACTTCTGGAAAAGGAAACCGTCTCTGAGCTGCGCACCACCAACATTTTCCTGCGGCTCGTCTTGTTCTTGTTCACGCTCATCATTGTTGGGGCCGGCGCCGGCCTATTCTCCGAGGTTTTTCTCTCGGGGGCATCGAAGCAGACTCTCGGCATCTTCTTACTCATCTTCGCTGCCGTCTGCTACGCGGCTGCCGAATTCGGTGTTTCGCAAGCTAGGCTCTATCGCTTCGGTATCGAGGAGGCGCTCGCCGCTTGCTCGGTCGGTTTTCTCTGCGCGGGGATGGATCTCGCTTTTTTCACCCACCCTTATTCGCCGAACCCGGACGCAGCCCAGTCCCTGGTTCCCGCCGCTGGCGTCGTCTTTTCGCTTTGGATATGGCGCCGCTTCGGGTTCTCCTATGCACTTCTCGCCGCGATGATCTTCGCGGTCTTTCTGCCGGGCTACTGGACCTCGTCTCACACGGCGCAGCATCTGATCGTCACAGTGTTCTATGCGATCGGGCTAATAGCCGTGGCCGCGGTACGCTCCCGCCACTGCTTCGACTACCTCGACGAGACTTATTCGCTCGCCGAAGCGTTGCTATGGCTCGGCGTCTACCTGACCATCAATCTCAAGCTTTTGTCTTTGGATCTGCCCGGGCGTTGGCCCGGCGGGATTCCGGACACTTCTGGACTCTTCCCAAGGCCGTTCTACTGGACCACGTGGCTCCTGATCTGGTGCTTGCCGCCCATCGTACTCGCGCGCGGCGTTCGCCAGAAAGACCGCTTCGTCATCGCGGCAGGAGCGATCGTCGCCGTCCTGACTTTCATCTCCAATAAGCCTTATCTCGGCTGGCCGCGGCATACCTGGGACCCGATGCTGCTGGGCATATTGCTAACCGGTGTCGCAGTCTTCATCCGGCGCTGGCTGGCCAACGGCCCAGGCGGAATTCGCCACGGCTTTACCGCTGCGCGCCTATCGGGAAAAGATAAAGACTGGATGAACGTCGGGTCGACCGTAGCCGGCCTGCTATCGCCCCAACCGCCAGCTCCGCAGCCGAGCACTCCCGACTTCCATTTCGGTGGAGGACAAACGGGAGGCGGAGGCGCCGGCGGCGATTTTTGAAGGGCCTCCGTGTGCGGGGCTCCAGCTGCTGCAAAAAAAGGACCGGGAATCCCGGTCCTTTTTTTTACCGAACCACGAACCTAAGCCGCCAGCTCCGGCTTAGGCTCCGGCTGCGCCCATCCCGCCGGTTTCGCCAGACGATTGATGGCGTATGCGACTACACCGCCGCCCATCACGATCACCCCGAACAGAAACGCGCTCATTCCGAGAATGGATTCATGCTCTCCCCGAATGATCGCAAAGCCCAGCAGCAGCGTGGGAGGAATTCCGATCAGGATCGCTCCTAACATCCCGCCCGGCACGCGGAATGGCCGCTTCAGTTCCGGTTCGCGAACACGCAGCACGATCAGCGCCACAAACTCCAGCGTGAGGCTCGCGCCGTAAATCATGATGTCGAGCGTGACCAGTCGCTCGAAACCGATATTCAACGCCAGCCCCCATCCAATCGCCAGCGCTATAATCGCCACCCACGGTGCGCGCGATTTGGGATGGAGCTTGGCAAATACTTTCGGCAACATGCCATCCTGCGCCATCGCCAGCGGCAGCCGAGAGTAGCTCATGACCAGCGCATTGAACATGCCGAAGCCGCTCATCATGCCGCCCGCAACCAGCGCGATCCGAAGAATCGGCCCGCCCATCAGTTGCGCGATATCGGCCCATGCGCCCGTCTCCCAAGCCGAAGCCTGGAGCCCGGTCATCCACATCGCCGCGAACGGCAGCACGTAGCTCAGCGCCACAATCACCACCGCCCAGAGCATCGCTCGCGGATACGTCTTCTGCGGACGCTCCACTTCCGCGGCGATGGTCGAGGCGTTGTCCCATCCCATGTAGTTCCACATGCAGATCAGGAGCCCGCCCAGAATGTCAACATTCGATGTTGTCGGCTTGGTCACAGCGTGCGCCAGCGCGCCAATCTTGAATGGAGCCAGAATGAAGATAGCCGCAAACGGCGCCGACAGCGCGAAGAACAGCCACAGCGAAGTCGTCGAAACGACTTTCACTCCGGCAATGTTCAGCGCGGCGCAAACAATGACCACTCCGAGCGCAACTACGACGCCGCGATGGTTCTCCTGGAACCACGGGAACATACGCGTGAGGTACGCAACAAACAGCGTCGGATAAATCGCCATGTCGAAAATGGACGCTACCAGTGACAGCCACGCTTCCTGAAATCCCCAGAAATTTCCCATGGCGCGGCGCACCCAGGCGTAGTAGCCGCCCTCAAAGGGCAGAGCGCTCGACAGCTCGCCGATCATGAATGCGGTCGGCAGGCTCCAGAGAAGCGGGGTCAGCAGCAGGATGAGAATCGCCTTGCCATAGCCGGCACCGTGCACGATGTCTTCCGTGCCATAGGTTCCGCCCGAGACCATAAAGAAGGTCGCGGCGACCAGTGGCCACAGCGTGAGGCGTATGGACTTTTTCTTCGTTGGGGAAGCCGTCTGATTGATTTGCTGATCGACGGCAGTAGAAGTGAAGTCAGGCTGCGAAAAGTGTGTGGGTCGGGTAGCTGTTGCCAATTTCTATGGCTTCCTCCTCAGGCGACTCACTCTCACCACCGCGTCTCCCTTGATAATGTTGCTCGCGGCTCCCGGGTGATTGCGTTTTCCCGGGCATTTCGGCAAAGTTAGTTCGCATTTGTGAGATTACGGGAAATTGGCGGAGATGCAAGTTTTTTTTGAATAATTATGCAAATTTTTGTAAGCGAGCGGTGTGGTCCCGAGGTAACGCGAGAGGTAACACAAATCGCCGACTAACATCCGCATAACAGTCACGTCTAAACGTGGACATGAAGCAAACCGTTCTGGTGCTGCTCGCGCTGGTTTCAACTTTGTTCGCCGCCGCGTTCGCCGACAACGTTCTTCCCTCCTCACCGAAAGGACAACTGGTTCGCCAGTATCTCAACGCCTTCAATAGCGGCGAGCCAGCCATGCGCGCGTTTCTCGAACGAACGCCATCCGCAACAGCGATGGACGAGCGCATCGCGCGCTATCGCGCCATGAAATCGGATATCGGAAACTTCACCCCAGTAAGGCTCGTAGCCGGAAATGGTGACAGCCTCGAAGTCATCGTCCGGACGGCCGATGGGCGGGAGCTTTCCCTGAATTTTAAGTTTGCCGGCGAACCCCCGCATATCGCCGGGATGCGCATTGAGCGGGCCGACGCCGACTCGACGCCCAGCGCTGGAGGTCCTCCGGCCGACGAGCGCACCGTGCTCCACCAGATTCAAAGCCAGTTGGAGGAAAAAGCTAAGGCAGGCGAATTCTCCGGGACGATCCTCGTTGCTCGCGGCTCTGAAGCGATATGGCAGGGCGCCTTTGGGGAGGCGAACCAGGCCGAGCACATTCCAAACCAGATCGATACCCGCTTCGATGTGGGTTCCATCGCGAAGTCATTCACCGCGGTCGCCATCGGTCAACTTTCGGAAAAGGGAAAACTCAAGCTCACCGACAAGGTGGGAGTCTATCTGCCGAACTATCCGAATCCAGCCGTTCGCGAACAGGTAACGATTGACCAATTGCTCCAGATGAGTTCCGGAATCGGCGACTTCTTTGGAGAGAAGTTTCAAAAAGCTCCAAAAGACAAAATCCGGACGCTCGCCGACTATCTTCCTTTTTTTGCCACTGAGCCGCTGCAGTTTCCTCCGGGCTCAAACCGCAAGTATTCCAATGGCGGATACCTTGTCCTCGGATTAATCATCGAGGCGGTATCGGGAGAGAGCTACTACGACTACGTGAAGAAAAATATCTTTGAGCGCGCCGGAATGAAAGACACGGCTTTCGGTTTCCGCGATGGCGCAGACACGAAACAGGCCATTGGCTACACCACCATGTCAGACTCCGGACGGGAATCCCCAGGAAGCCCGCGTCACCCTAACCTGGCCGTGATGCCGGCTCGCGGCAGTTCGGCGGGATCGGCTCAATCCACGGCCACCGATCTTTTTTCCTTTTCTCAAGCTCTCGCGGCGGGAAAACTGGTCTCTGGCGACACGCTCGCGAAGCTCGATATCCATCCCGACGGGATGGGAATCGCGGGTGGAGCGCCCGGCGTCAATGCCGCTCTCGACAGCGGCGTGCCGGGTGCCGGCTCCGCAAGCTATACGGTGGTAGTCCTATCCAATTTCGATCCTCCCTCGGCGGAAAAGGCGAGCAAGGAGGTTCGCAGCCTGTTGCGGCGCGCGAAATAACTGGCATCCGGTCCGTGGGACCAGAGTTCCCCAAAAGGAAATTGCCCATTCTGTTTGGTTTTAATGTAAATTTGCGGACGCTCAGATATCAGTCGATTTTCTAGAGGAGTCCAAGATGAGAAACAAGATGAAAAAAATGATGCTCGCAGTTCTATGCGTTTGTGCAGGAGTATTGCTGGCCCAATCGGGCAAGCCACAAAACGTGTTCATCGCCGGTCAGATCAAGTACGGACCGCCACCGCCGTTCGTGGCCCCAGGAGCGCAACTGGCCGTGATCGAAGGCGATCCGACCGCCAGTACCGGAGAGTTCACCATTCGTCTCAGAATGCCGGCTGGATACAAGATCGCTCCCCACTTCCATCCGCACCGCGAAAATGTGACGGTGATTTCCGGCAACTTCAAAGTCGCCATGGGTGACACGTTTGACGAGACCAAGATGACAACCCTCCCGACCGGAAGCTTCGCCTATCTCGACCCAGATATGCACCACTACGGAATGGCCGTGGGAGAAACAGTTGTGCAAGTGCACGGCATGTCACCACTCCAGTTCAACTACGTGAACCCGGCAGACGATCCCAGCAAGACGAAGTGAGAGTCCCAGCTGAGGATCTCTTCTCCTCATCGAGCGCTCCACTGACTTCGCTCGATTTCGCCGTACCGCCATTGCCCGTAGGAGGGCATGATGGAAGGATTCAGTGTGCTGGCAGGTCTAGGCCTGTTCGGCGTGGCCATCGTACTGCCGATCTGGATGATCGGCAGTATTCTCCGGCTCCGTCGCGATGCCGAAAACGACCGACGCGAGAATCAGGAGCATTGGCAGGACCTGACGGCACGGCTGTTTGTTCTCGAGGCGCGTCTTAAGGAGTCGGAACCGGCCTCGGCTCCAACGCGCAACGCTGTACCCGAGGGTCGTGACGTTGCTCCACCAATTCAGACGCCACCAATGCAGACGCCGGCACCCGCCGAGCCGATTTCCACTCCACCATTTCCGCCGTCGCCCGCGCCATCCGTACCTTTTGTCAAACCGCCCGAGACGCTGATTCCGACCCGCGAATCTGCCCCACCGCCTTCGCGACTACCGGAGCCGGTAGTCTCGCCTTCCGCTCCGCCTCCACCCCGTGTCCAGCCACCTGTCTTCGCGAAGCCTCATCCGGAGCCGCCCGCTTCCCGCGAACTCGGCCTTGAGGAAATGCTGGGCACGAATTGGCTCAACAAAATCGGTGTTGGCATTCTCGTCTTGGGCTTGGCTTTTTTCCTCGCCTATCAATTGCAAAACCTTGGCCCGGCTGGCAAGGTGCTTCTCGGCGTTGCTCTAAGCTCCGTCATGATCGCCGTCGGCGTCCGCTACGATTCCAGCGAACGCTACCGGATTCTGGCCCGCGCCAGCGCCGCCGGAGGCTGGTCTCTTCTCTATTTTGTCAGTTACGCCGTCTATCACGTCTCTGCGACTCACATCATCGATTCTCAAGAACTCGATTTCTTTCTCATGCTCGCCGTGGCTGCTGCGATCGTCTGGTATAGCCTCCGTTACCGCTCCCAGGCGACCACCGCTCTGGCCCTGGTGCTGTCGTACCTGACAGTCGGCATTCATCACACTTCTTTCTACAGTCTGGCGGCTAGTGTGATTCTGGCCGTGACTGTCGTTGCTCTTGCTCTGCGGATGAACTGGTTCGCGCTCGAACTGTTCGGAATTCTCGCTACCTATTTCAACCATGTGCTCTGGGTTTGGCCCGTCGTCGAAGCCATGGGACCGAACCGCGTGGAGTTTCCCGAATTTCGCACCAGCATTGCTTTGCTCGCTTTTTACTGGCTGCTGTTTCGCTTTTCCTACATTTACCGCACCGTATCCGACAGCAGTCAGGAGAGTCTTTCCACTGCATCCGCACTGGCGAACGGATTCTGTCTGCTTGCTGTGTTGAAGTACCAATCGGTGCATCCGGAATGGGCGTTCTGGGGTCTGATCGTGCTCGGCGTCTTGGAGCTCGGTCTCTCGGTCTTGGCCGTGCGCCGTCGTCGCGCCGCGTTTGTCGTACTTGCGACCTTGGGCTCCGTTCTCCTAGTTGCTGCTATTCCGTTCCGTTACTCAGGATCCAGTCTCTCCCTGCTGTGGCTCGCCGGGGCGCAGGCATTCCTCCTGGCCGGTGTGTTCCTTCCCGAAGTCGTCTTTCGTCGGATCGGCTTGGTCACCCTTGCCGCGGTGGGCGTGCAAATGTTTCTCGATACCGGCGCGTCGCTGCTCGAACTCCGCTTCACGAACGATGCCAACGCCCTCCCCGCCTACCCGGAAGCTGTTCTGTTCGCGGCCGCCGCCGCGCTTTGCTACTTCAACTCGCACTGGGTACAAAGACGCTGGCAGCAGCTCTTTCAGCACCAATTCGACGCCAACGTTATCGCTGGCCTTACCTATCTCGGTGGTCTTTTTCTGCTGGTTGCCGCTTGGTTTGCGTGGCCCGGCATGTGGACCGCCGTCGCTTGGGGCGTATTGGCTCTATTGATGAACTTTATAGCCAGAAAATTTCTCCAGGCACCTCTAGCTCTCCAGGGAAATCTGGTTGCGGTCGCATCCATCATCCGTTTGCTTACCCTGAACATGTTTGCGAATCAGCAGTGGCACGGTGTGAGCTTGCGCCTAGTCACCGCTGGAGCCACCGCGCTCTTGCTCTACGCCGCCGCCCCCTTGGCCGGTACCGCTGAAGATCAAGCGGAAGGTGCCTGGCCTTGGTTCACCGCAGCCTACACATGGGCCGCGTCGATACTGTTTGGAGTTCTGTTGTGGACCGAGATGTCTGCCTTGAATCTCGCTCTCGGCTGGATGGCACTCGGTTTGGTACTCCTCGAGATCGGCCTCCAACTCAAGGCAGGTTTCCTGCGCTGGCAAGGCTACACGGCGCTTGCAGCCAGTTTCTTCCAGCTTTTCATCGCAGACCTCGATTTCCCCGCCACAGCGAGTTTCGTCAACTCCGGTCTCCTCGACCCAGGAGTGACGAGGGTTGTCCCTCTTGCTGCCGCATACTTCTACTCGGATTGGCGTCTGCGGCTAAGCCGCCGTTCAACTCGAGAATCAGACCTGGGCCCCGCAAGCACCGTCTTTTCCTATCTCGGAGTGATTGCGGTCGCAGCCCTGTTGTATATCGAACTGATGCCATCGTGGGTTGCGGCGGGATGGGCGGCGCTCGCCTTGGCGATGATCGCGGCGGCGATTGCGGTGAAGCGCCTTGACTACCTCCGCCAGTCCCTTCTGTTGGCGGCAGCCGTCGCTTTCCGCGCGGTGAGTTACAACTTCTTTCTGACGCCTTCGCAAGCTTCCTTCTGGCAAAGCCAGCGATATTATGTCGGAGTCGCGATCACGCTGCTCTTCGCCGCGTTGCCTCTGGCATTTCTACTGCGCAAGTCCGGATTCGGCCTTCCTGCTAGCGAGTTCCCCCTCGACCACCGTCCCGAGCAATTTTTCTTTTTTGTTCCCTTTGGACTCCTGACCATTGTCATCGCACTCGAGTCGACCCACGGGAGGCTTACCGTCAACATTGGGATGGAAGGTCTGGCGGTTTTCCTTCTTGCGATTCTCGTCGGAGAACGCAGTTTCCGTCTCGCCGGGCTTGCGTTGCTCTTGCTCTGCGTCGCCAAAATCTTCCTGATTGACGTCTGGGGTCTGGACCCGCAATCACGCTATATCACGTTGATTGTCCTCGGTGCTGCGCTGCTGTTGGTTTCTTTCCTCTACACGCGTCACAAAGAAAAATTCCAGCGCTATCTGTAAGCAGGATGTCCGGACGAATCGGGCTAGATCTTCCCCCACAACTCTTCTCGCGGATCCTCCGGATTCAGCTTCGCCAATTCCCGCAGCAGTTCTTTCGTCTTCTCGTCCCGTGGCATGGGCACCGTAATCTTGACCTCGACAATCTCATCCCCGCGCGCTCCCTCCTGCGTCGCCGAAGGCACACCCTTCTCGCGCAGCCGAAGCTTTTGCCCTGACTGCGTCCCCGGAGGAATCTTCAACATGCTGCGACCATCGATCGTCGGCACTTCGATCTTCGAACCGAGCGCCGCTTCGACCGCCGTCACCGGCACCGTCAGGTAAATATCGTCGCCCTCGCGCTGAAACAATGGATGCGGATCGATCCGGATAATCACGTAGAGATCGCCCACCGCGCCGCCCCGCAGCCCCGCATTGCCCTTGCCTGCAATCCGAATGCGTTGCCCGTCGCGGGTTCCAGCCTTGATCCGAATCTCCAAGGGCGATGTGCTTTCGAGCGTCCCTTCCCCGTGACACACCGGGCACGTCGAAATATTCTTGCCCGTCCCATGACATCGCGGACACGTCACATTGAACTTCATCCGCCCGCCAGACTGCTCAATCGTCCCCTTGCCATGGCACTGCGGACACTGCCCCGGCGCCTCAATAAATCCATTCCCATGGCAGTTCCCACAAACATCGCGGCGCGCAATATTCAGCTTCATTACACCGCCGCGGATCGCCGTCCAGAACGGCACGTTGACCTGGTACTCCAGATCGCTGCCCGCTTCCGGCCCTTCATCGACCGCCTCGCCGCGCCCGCCGCCGCTAAATATGCTCGAGAAAATATCGCGAAATCCGCCCGAGGAAGTCGTTCCTCCCGCAGACTTTCGTCCCGCACCACCGCCGCGTGCCCCTTCAAACAGATCAGAAAAATCGAACCCGCCAAAATCGACATTCCCAGCCGCACCCGGCTGCCGTCCTCCCGGGAACCCTCCCGAAAAGTCAGCCGCCCCCGGCTGTCCACCGCCGCGCGCGTAAGCCTCCGCCGTCGCCGGATCGATGTTGTCCGAATAAAACCCAAGCTGGTCGTAGATTTTTCTTTTCTTCGGATCGCTGAGAACGTCGTTCGCCTCGGAAAGAGTCTTAAACTTCTCCTCCGCCGACTTGTCCCCAGGATTGACGTCCGGATGATACTTCCGCGCCAGCTTGCGAAAAGCCTTGCGAATGTCGTCGGTCGACGCCGACTTCTTCACTCCGAGTACGCCGTAATAATCTTTATCTTTGGTTTGGGTGGCCATTGTGCGAGCTATCAGCTGTCAGCCCTCAGCTGTCAGTACCTATGTGGAAAAACTGAAAGCTGATCGCTGACAGCTGAGAGCTAGATTCTAATTCACGACTTCCTTCGCCTGCTCATCGACATCAACCGTGTACGCCTCAAACGGAGAAGCGTCCATCGACACCGGGATCTTCTGCAGTCCCGTCTCCGTCGGCGCGTAGCAGAACCACCGCCCTTCTTCCGGGACGAAGTTCACAAAAAACATCTGGCCATTGACTTCAAATCTCAATTCGCTTTCCCCTTTCTACTCCCACTCCACTTTCGGTTCGATGCGAAAAGGGGCGCATCAGCGCCCCTTCAAGCTAACAGCAGCTAAAAGCCAGCAGCTTATTTCTTGTCCTCGACGTCCACATACTCCGCGTCGATGACGCCTTCGTCCTTCTTCTGTTCCTGCCCCGCGCCGTTGTGGCCCGAAGCTCCATCCGGACCGTCGACCGGGCCATGACCCGCCGCTCCCGGAGCCGCTGCCTGCGTCGCCTTATACATCTGCTCCGCCAGCTTGTGTGAAGCCGCCGTCAGCTTCTCGCGCGCTGAATCCATCGCCGACTTGTCGCCGCCCTCGATGGCCTTCTTCGCGTCCGCCAACGCGTTCTCCACGTCGCCGCGTTCCGAACCCGAGATCTTGTCGCCATGCTCCTTCAGCATCTTCTCGATGTTGTAAACCATCGAGTCGAGCTGATTCTTGGCTTCGATCTCTTCGCGCCGCGTCTTGTCCTCAGCCGAGTGAGCGTCAGCTTCTTTCGCCATCCGCTCGACCTCTTCCTTGGATAAACCCGAAGACGACGTAATAGTGATCTTCTGATCCTTGCCCGTCGCGTTATCTTTCGCCGTCACATTCAGGATGCCGTTCGCGTCAATATCAAACGTCACCTCAATCTGCGGCACGCCCCGAGGAGCCGGTGGCAATCCTGTCAAATGGAATTTACCCAGCGTCCGGTTCTGCGCTGCCAGAGGACGTTCCCCCTGCAGCACATGCACCTCGACCGAAGTCTGCGAATCCGCCGCCGTTGAAAACGTCTCCGTCTTCTTCGTCGGAATCGTCGTGTTCCTCGGAATCATCGGTGTCGCCACCCCGCCCAGCGTCTCAATTGACAGCGTCAGCGGAGTCACGTCGAGCAGGAGCAGGTCTTTCACCTCGCCCCCAAGCACGCCACCCTGAATCGCCGCGCCAATGGCTACGACTTCATCCGGATTGACGCCCTTGTGCCCCTCTTTGCCGAACAATTCCTTCACGATCGCCTGAATCCGCGGCATTCGCGTCTGTCCGCCCACCAACACCACTTCGTTGATCTTCGAAGCATCCACGCCCGCATCTTTCAAGCACTGCCGCGACGGACCAACCGACCGCTGCAGAATGTCTTCCACCATCGATTCCAGCTTGGCTCGCGTCAGCTTCACCACCAGGTGCTTTGGCCCGGAAGCATCCGCCGTAATAAACGGCAGATTGATTTCCGTCTCCATCGTCGTCGAAAGCTCGATCTTCGCGCGCTCTGCCGCGTCTCGCAGACGCTGCAAAGCCATTTCGTTCCCTTTGCCGCGCAGGTCAAGCCCTTCGTTCTTCTTGAACTCGTCAATCAGCCAATCCACCAGCCGCTGATCGATGTTGTCGCCGCCCAGGTGCGTGTCGCCATTCGTGGCCTTCACCTCGATGACGCCCTCGCCCACTTCAAGCACCGAAATATCGAACGTGCCGCCGCCGAAGTCATACACGGCGATCGTCTCGTCCTTGCCCTTGTCGAGCCCGTAAGCCAATGCCGCTGCCGTTGGCTCGTTGATGATGCGCTTGACGTCCAATCCAGCGATCTTGCCCGCGTCCTTGGTCGCCTGGCGCTGCGCGTCGTTGAAATAAGCCGGCACCGTGATGACCGCGTCGGTCACTTTCTCGCCGAGGTAGTCTTCCGCCGCCTTCTTCAGCTTCTGCAAAATCATCGCGGAAACCTCGGGCGGGGTGTACTTCTTCCCCTGCGCCACCACCGCGACGTTGTCGCCGTCCTTCTCCACCTTGTATGGGACCATCTTCAATTCTTCGCTAACCTCGTCAAAGCGCCGTCCCATAAAACGCTTGATCGAATACACCGTGTTCTCCGGATTGGTAATCGCCTGCCGCTTCGCGACCTGCCCCACCAACCGTTCCCCGGTCTTGGTAAACCCAACCACCGAAGGGGTAGTCCGGCCACCTTCTTCATTCGGTATCACCTTCGGCTCGCCACCCTCCATAACCGCCACGCAGGAGTTGGTCGTGCCCAGGTCAATTCCAATAATCTTTCCCATGTCTAGCCTCCAAAGCTCATCTGGTCAGTCCGCGTTTTCCTTCTGGCCTGTTCCGCCACGTCCCGCCAAAGATAAGTGCTGTATAATCAATATGATGATCATTACGCTCCCGGCCATGCTATAACCTGAGCGAATCACTGTCAAGGTTTAGATGCGATGGAGAGCCGCGAGGATGCGGTCAAAATCGCTGCCCGCAACTCTATGTGGACGAAACAGAAACGATATGCAAAGCGAATCGTCCTGCGGAGTCGGGTAGTGATGCCATTTGAAATCGACAGTCTCTTGCAAACGCCACGACCCGCGCTAGCACCGGGCATGAAAGCAAGAAAAGTTGAAACGACCCTGCGATCCGACGGAGCCGGCAAAGCGCGTTGGGGATCTGGCCACAGGCCAAGCTCCCGGAGACGATGAAGCGTCTATAGAGGCCAAGCGCGCAGAGCAAGCTCGGCCAAAGTCCGTTGCCTTATCGCAATCGCGTCCTTCGTCCAACTGACAGCCCTAGAAATCATACGGGTGAGTTCGTAGGGACTATCCCTGTAGATAGACCTCTTTGATTTGAAGTCAGAACTCTTCAGATCGGAATTGCTCTTCGCAAGTAGTAACGCCAAATTGCCAATCCGTTTGACGTAAACCTTTGCCGTTTCCTCATCGAATTGAGGCCAATTTCCTTCTCTTTGTTCGGGCAATACATGTTCAAGATTTATCGTCTGTCTGTCGTCATTTGGGATAAACCACGGGGTTGTTTCGTTTTTCGCCGCCATTTCAAGCGAGCGAAGATAGTATCGGGCGAAGGCTGCCTTTGACACCGATGCAATCTCAAATGCCCTTTTGAATTCCTCGTCTACCGGAATAATGCGGGCCAGTTCCTTCTTGAGAGATAGGGAATCTGTAATTTCTCCGTTGAATACTTGGTGGGCTGCCTCAGCCAAAGGCTCTTCGACTGCTCCCCGGCTCGTGCTGGAAGCGATGATGAGCCGCACGCCCCAACTGATAAACATTCGGAATGCTTCACTGGCTTCTTTCTCGCTGAATTGCGAGGCAACGGCCAGCATTAAAGGGCGCATGCTGCGAATATTCAACAAGTTTAGAGTCTGGATCGCGCGTCTTATTGCATCGGGATAGGGATTCCATTTTTCGTTCTCAGGGTTGAATATGGCAACATACGAGATGGCCAATGTCTCCAGAGCCATTAGGAATTGAATGCAGCTTTGCGGACCTTTGGCCTTGTTCTGCACGGCCTCGTACACGTCGCTCTCGCGAAGGTGACCCTGTATGGCGATCATGGCTTGCCGAAGGAAGGTCACTGTTATGTCATCTTCCTCGAGAGATTCCAGGGAGCTACGCATCCGCGTCCACTTCTGCTGAGCTTCCGTGAGACGGTCGTCAGACTCCTTGAAAAGATAGTTCTTAACCAGGTCAGCTTGATTGGTGCGCAGTCCTCGATCATTTAACGTTTCAAACATCCGATAAGCGTTCGCGCCTGTAGGGGCTCTCACCAGAATGATCTGGACGCCATGTTCCAGAAAACTCACCCATCGGTTAAGGGTATCGCCATGATCCTTCTTATTGAGTCCAGCAACTATTTTCCTTACTTGTTTTCTAGCTTCGGCAAACGCCTGCTTTATCAAGAAGTGCGAAGACTGGATGGGCTGTGGACGCTGCGCATCATTTTCAGCTGCGATCATCAGATTAAAGAACTCGTTGTCGTCCAGGTTGAGAGTTAGTTTATTGGTACGTTCCCGCCTGTTCGGGTCAATTTCCGTAAGGAACAAATTGTCGATCCGCTCTGCAATGAGCTTTTCCATGGGCCTCAGATAGTTGCGGATCTCGCCAAGCAGTATCGCAATAGTTGCTAGACGCTGCTGGCCATCAACAACTTCTAGCACTTCATGGGAACGGGAAATGGTCACGATTGTCCCCAAGAAGTATTCTTCTGGGTCGGTACCAATTGCTTTTGTCAGATCCTCAAAAAGGCGGACAACTTGCTTGTCGGTCCATGAATACTCCCGTTGGTTCGGCGGAACTACAAGCCTGAACTGTCTCAGGACACCAGCAATTCCGGCCTCCTGAAACGCGATCTGGGCTCTAACGTCCGGCATTAGAGCTTCCCTCCCATCGGGATTTCAGGCACGAATGGGACGCGCCTGCCTGCGCTTTCTAGTTCACGAATCGCATTGAGTCTGAGGCGCTCCCGGACCCAAGAGGATAAGGATATTCCGGCGAGCATGGCGGCCAACTCGAATCCTTCCTTCTCTGAATCCGTGACACGGATTTGCAGAATTTCACTTTTAGGCTTCATCGCTATTTCCCTAGGGGCTACGTAATCGCTCTTGCAACCATCATGGGTTCTACTGTTCAGCAGTCCGCGTGGCTAGCATTTTTGGCTTTTGCGCCGACGAAACTCCACACCTCATCGCATTTGGAGGCGGTGGACGCGCACAGGATTCTGCACTCCCGGCTCTGTCGAAAGCCCAGTTAGGAATGTATTACATGTTGCAGCACATGTCAAGAAACAAGCTTGACTTGTATTAACAAATGCATTACATTGTGGCTGATGAGGGGCGATATTAGGGTCAGAAAAAGCAAATCCCAGCTCCCGAGAGAGCTGGGGGCCAAGGGACCGTAGTTCCTTGGGGTTGACACCTAAAAGTATTTAACGGATTGGATGCGATGTCAACAGAAAAGTTGCAAGCGGAAGCCACGACCGTAACCCAAGATAACCCCAATAAAATAAGGGTTATCGCATTGATCGACGGGTTTAATTTGTACCACTCTCTGGAGCGATTCGACGGTGGAATAGACGAACCGGATCGCGCCCGGTACCAGAAATATAAGTGGCTTTGCCTTTGGTCCCTGGTCAAGCGTTTTGTCGCCCCGGTGACTGAAGAACTCGTCAGTGTCGAATATTTCACTACTTTGCCCACCTGGGATGACGCGAAGAAATTACGACATCAGACATATATCAGCGCCCAAAAGCTAAGAGGGGTCAATGTCACGCTGGGAGAGTTCAAGCAAAAGACCGTCCCATGTCGAGCCAGTTGTAAACAAGAATTCGCAATCAATGTAGAGAAGCAAACGGATGTGAATATCGCTTTAGCGATGAATCACCTTGCTGCGCAGTACGACAAATTGCTCTTACTCACTGCTGATAGTGATCAGGTACCGACGATAAATTTGCTGAAAAAAATGCATCCCACAAAGCAAGTCGCCGTCATTATTCCAGTCGGCAGAAAAGCGAAGGAGCTGAAAAAAGCCTGCGGGGGAAGTGCATTCAAGATTACAGAGGAACACTTGTCGCAATGCCAACTTCCGAATCCTATACCGATCATGAAAGAAGGACGGCAGGTAGCCTTACTCGTTAAACCTACGGTTTGGCCTGTCCCGTGAAAATCAAAAGGACTCACTGCCCACAATCGCCTGTTGCAGTGCCATCATCGCAGTACCATTTACAATCTCACGATATGACGAAGGAAGTCGTCTCCGCGAAAAGGCGCGCAGAGAGCCGAACGGAACCGAAACTCTGCACAGGCCGCGATTTGGCCGAGGTTCTGCGCGCGGCCAGACTCTCGGAAGATGAAGCCAAGGCGTGGCGGCGCGACCTGCATTCCGCTCGCAAGAAGCTCAAAGCCCCGCCGGATCGATGGAAATGACCGATCGTCAATGATCAATAATCAATGATCACCGATGTTGTGCGCATCCCACCCGATATCTCACAAACGCAAGTGACCGCCCTCACAGACACCGGACCACACTCAATGCGACACTCGAAATGAATTGTGCCCGCCTCCTGAGACGGGCATCGCAAACGCCTTCTTTGACAACGCGAAATTTCAAACATTTGTGGCCAAAAACTCCGCAAAAACACTGCTAAAAACCCGCCAAAATGATGATCCAGTCCTTTAAGTCCTTTCTTTTGTGGGTCGTGTGAGTAACTAGTTGTGAAATGAACAAGTTAAGCAAAAATTGGGGGGGGGGGGGAAAAAAA